>JGI24025J20009_10000700_pt1 | contig 26019 bp, 21 predicted proteins | sample Cruoilmetagenom3_FD_20009 | JGI IMG/M metagenome (IMG submission 20009) | reverse complement strand
GGTGACATTCAGGCGATCAATTACTTTGTGGCGACAAAATACACCGAAGCGTTGCGCGACGTCGCCGCTTCACCAAACAGCAAAACCGTTATGATTCCGCTTGAGGCCGCCGGCCTGATCGGTTCCGTCGCCGGTATTGCCGATATCGCTAAAGCGGTAACAAAGGAGTAATTTCATGGAAACCGGACTATTTGTTTGGCTTGAAACGCTCTCACCGTGGTGGTGGGTTACCCTTGGTGTTGGCCTGAGCGCACTCGAAATGGTGGTCTTTTCCTTTGTCCTGATCTGGCCCGGTCTGGCTGCGATCATGATGGCGATTATCTTGTGGATCGCGCCCGGAATGCAGGGCGAACTGCAAGTCGCGCTCTATGCGATCCTGTCAATTGTGCTGATGTTCGCCGGCCGCAGTTTCGTCAACAAATTCGGCGACGGCGGCCCGGAGTCCAAGCTCAACAGCCGCACTGAACAGATCGTAGGGCACCAAGCCAAAGTCGTAGATTTCGGCCTCGGCGAAGGCCACATCGAGATCAACGGGCTACGCTGGGCTGCCACATGGCCCGAAGGGCAAACCTCCGAAGTCGGCAAGATCGTCAAGATCACAGCCGCGCGCGGCATGTCGGTTCAGGTTGAAAACCTCTGACAACCTGTCATAATTGCCCCGCGCGAGAGCTTTGCCTTCGCTTGAGGTAATCTATCTGGGGATCCGAATATTGAATAAACTACTTCTGGCAGCCTTGGCCTTATCCGCCGTAGCGCTGTCACCAATTTCGGGCCACGCAGAGGAAGTCTGCGCCACGCATGTGGTTGCCAAAGGCGATACCCTACGCGAAATAGCCAAACAGACGTACGGTTCCGAAAGGGATTACCGCTATATCTACGATGCCAACCGGCCCAGACTGGGGATCAGCCCGCACATGGTCCGGATTGGTATGACACTGGTGCTTCCATGTATTGAGGGTTTGACAACTGCCAGCGCTCCGACAATCGAAGCCGAACCCGAGAAGGTCGAGGAAGTCGCTGAGGTCGAGGAGACACCGGTCGCAACCGCCTTGCCAACTCCGCCAAAATTTGAGCAGACACAACCCTCGGCAGCCGAAGCACTCGCTGCCGCGCAGGCCCGCGCCGATGCCAAAGTCGCAGCACAAGCCGAAGCCAGAAGAGCAACTGCAGCAAAAGCGACCGCCGATGCTGCCGCCAAAGCCGCTGCAATCGCCGCAGCACAGGTTGAAGAAGAAACTGCCGCTATTGAAATCACGGAAGTCAAACTCGTCGGCTTTGCCAACAATCCGCCCTACTCCGATCCGGAACTTCAGAACGGTGGCCTGATCGCAACCATCATCCAAACCGCACTGGTTCGCGGCGGCGCACCCGAAATCACGGAAACAGAATTTGTAGATCGGGCTGTCACTGACAAGGCCTCCGCCGCGCTACCGGAAAGTTTCCACCTGTCTTTCCCGTGGTTACTGCCGGATTGCAAACTCATCGAGCTTGATCGGGACATCGCCGACCTATGCGATAACTTCGCCTTTTCCGCCCCCATTTACGAAGCTCAAATGGCAATGTTTACCACCAGTGAGGGTTCCTTCAGTGGTGCCACAATGGAACACGATCTGGTCGGCGCCCGCATTTGTCGCCCAGCCTCCATGCACACCTACGACTTGCTCGAAGACGGTATGACCGAACAGGCGATCTCGCTGGAGTCCGCCGCCGATCTTGCGAATTGCTTCGATGACCTGCAAAATGATGTCGTTGATATCGTCAGCGTCAACGGCCTTACTGCAGACGTTTATTTCAACGCCACCGGTAGCCGCGATAACATCGTCGAGCTAACCGAACTTGCGAGCATCCACACCGTGCACGCCATGACCCGCAAAGATAACCCCGAGGGCAACATCGTGCTTGACCAGTTGAATTCAGGTCTGTGGGAAATGTTCTCGTCCGGCGAATGGGGTGCGGTTGCCAAAGATTACCTGACAGCGCAAATTCAATAACCTAGCCAGCGGCAGCCTTTACCAGTGCAACCAGACGCTCAAGGTCGGGGTCCGAAATCCCGAGCTCGATCAGATGTGCGACGGTATTGAACAAGTATTCGTCATTCGGTCCGGCAGATCCAACCGCATCCGCGATGATAACCGCCTGATCCTCGATGCTAAGATCGCCGCGATACTGGTGGTGGTTCTGGTCCATAACGTAACAAACCGCCTCGGCATCGCCCCCTTCGTGAAAGCTGATCGGNTGGCGCTCCTCGACATACGCTGCCGAAATAAGTTCGCGTTCGCGCAGATAGTCCATCGTTTCATCCGCCATTTCCGGCGCTACGCGAAACCCGACGCCGTGACACTCGGCTACATGATCGGGGTCAAGCGCCAAGACCAGACCCGGCGCTTCGGTTGTGCCGCGATAGTGGATCGAGCTCATGCAAAACGAACGGTTGAACCCGCGCAACGTCGCCACGCGCCGCTCGACGAACTCGAAACCGGGGTGCCATAACAGCGATCCGTATCCAAAAACCCACAGGTCATTTTGCTGCATTGTATCTCACTCCGATCTGTGGCTTTTGTATAAACCGCATCTTGGCGGATATGGAGAGGGGATTCCATGCGCGGACTAATTATTTTGACACTTGTACTGGCAGCCGCATGGAGTGGTTGGTGGGTTGTCGGCACAACCGCCCAAAAATCCGCCATCGAGGGCTGGATGGAGCACCGGCGCGCCGAAGGCTGGACCGCCGAAGTTGACGAACTCGAAATCAACGGATTTCCGAGCCGCTTTGACAGCACCTTCACCGATCTGGTTCTTGCCAACCCCATGGCCGGCTGGACTTGGGAGGCACCCAACTTTCAAATCCTCGCCCTTTCCTACAAACCGAACCATATCATCGCGGTCTGGCCCGGAACGCATAGTTACACCACCGCCAGCGGCACCACCGAAATTTCCAGCGAAGGTTTTCGCGGCTCGCTCATTTTCAAACCGGACACTGCGCTTTCGCTGAACCGGATGCAGCTTGAAATCTCGGATTTGACGCTTTCCGGAGACAACGGCTGGAAAACCACCGCATCCGAGGCAGGCGTTGCTTTCTTTTCCAGCAACGCACCAAGCCTGCCTGACAATACCTACGACCTGTATCTCAAAGCCCTCGACTTCACCCCGCCCACCTTGTTGCGCGAAAATCTGGAGCAGATCGACAGCCTGCCCAAAACTATTCCCGAGGTCATATTCGACGCCGCACTAACCTTCGACCAACCGTGGGACCGTTTTTCCTTCGAAAACTCGAACCAGCAGCTGCAAGCCCTGAAGATTCGAAGCTTGCGGTTCGTCTGGGGAGAATTGGAACTATTGGGCGAAGGATCACTCGACGTGGTCGCTGACGGCACTTTAGACGGTGACTTCACTCTGAAAGCCCACCAGTGGCGCGCGCTNCTGGACGTGATCATCGCAGCAAACCTGCTCACCCCGGAAACACAAACCGCACTGGAACGCGGATTGACCTTCATCTCGGTATTAGCAGGCAACCCCGAAGATCTCGACATTCCGCTACGCTTTGCAGACGGGCTGTCCTACATCGGAACGATACCGATCGGGGCTGCGCCAAAGGTGTATTAATTCTCGGGAATGGTCACGATCTGCCCGACCTCAAGAAGGTTCGGATTGCTCAAAACCTCCGTGTTGGCCAGAAAGATCGAGCGATACAGCAGAGTATCCCCGTAAAACGCCAAAGCGTAAGCTGCTAGGGTATCCCCTTGAACAACCTCGATCGTGCGGTTGCCATCAACCATCTTTACCCGATCAAGAATCGCCACAATTGCAGGATCACGATTTTCGTCAGTGGGCGCTGCTTCTTCGGCAACCGGTGCCGCAACAACACCATTGGAACTCTCCGTCGTCGCCATATTCGCACTTTCCGCAGTCAGCGCCGACAAATAATTTGCATCAACTCTGGGCGCAGCGGCAACAGCTTTACTGTCAGCGATACCGCGGAAAAGGCTTTGCGCGTCAATCTCGCCATCGAGCCCTTGAAGAATAAACGGAATTGGCCCTGAAAAACGTACCTCTACTTCTTGTGCAAAGAAGATCGCCACGTTTTCAACTGATAAATCCGCCTTGTCACCAGCGTCAATCAACCGCTCGATCGCCGATCGCAACGCGTTGGTTGTGTCGTTGGAAATCGTCGCCCCATTCTCGCCCGCGGCCAAATCCTCGTTCGCGAGGTCAAACAGCGCCAGAATCGCCTTGTCGGAGTAAAATGTTAACCGACGCAACGCAGATGGCGAAACCGCATCGAGTGCCGCGTTCTGAACGACCAGTGCTCCACGGTCTACAATCCCGCTGGCCTGATAACCCATTGGCACAGGACTTGCGACCACGGCACCGGCCAGTAGCATCGAGCCGCAAAATGCGCCTATTGCTATTCGATTTTGAATCACAAACATCGACTCGCTCCACTTTACTCAGGAATAATTACGCTCAGCCCCATTGAGACCCACGACTGCATACCGCCGCGATAATAAATCAGCTGCTCGGGCGGATAACCGATGCTCAGCAGGTTGTTGATAGCAAGCGGTGATTGACCACACCAAGGACCGTTACAGAACAGCAGCAGTTTCGTGGCGTTGGTAAAGTCCCACTCGCCACTGGCTAGCAATTTGCCGCCAAGCAATACCAGAAGCTGGTCGAGGAACGGGTTAGTTGCCGAAGGAACGAACATATTGAACGGCATATTCACGGCACCCGGAATTGTGCCCTCGACAAAGAAACTTTCAACACGTGCATCGACCAGAAAGCCTAAACCGGGTTCCACATAGTCCTGCATGAAGTCCAGCAGCTCGACCTCGCCAACAGTTTCGACTCCTTCCGAAACAACCATCGGCTGGATACAGAACGGCGGGCAGGCACGCGAAGTTTTGGCGAAACCATCCGCAATCCGCGCTTCGTTATCTTGATCCCGTTCAATCAAATAAAACTCGTCTCCGACTTCAAACTCGAAGAACGGCATATCAGGTGTGATCCATACATCCTGAGCATGAACCGGCGCTGCCAACAGCAGTGCTACCGGAGCGATGGTGCGGATTATTTTAGTCCAGATGGTCATAGAGCCTCCTTTGACCCTGACGGGTAATAACAGAAATGGTTTCTTGGTCTCGCTATGCCCTCGTGGCTATCGACCACTTCGGGCGTGTCTGAAAAATTCGCAGCGCCGAAAGGCCCACCGTTGCCAGCGCTGCGGTATTGCGTTTTCGTGATCAACTCCGATCACGGATCCATACTTCTACACGCCGGTTAACAAAGCGCCCGTGTGGGGTGTCGTTGCAGGACATCGGCGATACTTCACCAAGTCCGAGGGTTGAGAATGCCAAGTTATCCAACGCACCCGTCGGCGCCGCAGCCTTTAACAGATCAAGCACTTGGCTCGCTCTTTGCTCGGACAATTCGGCATTAACCTTCGCGCTACCAACTGAGTCAGTGAAGCCGACCAGCAGGATTTCCTTGTTGGTGAAATCCTGACCTGCGAACAGGTTCAGCAACCGGGCAACGTCGCCCTCGGCACGAACATCCAGCGTGCTCGAACCTGCGCTAAACCGGAATGTCGTCGACAAGCGTTGCGCGTTAATCAACTGTTCGGTCATGTTGCGAAGCTCGGGCAGGCCTATCTCATTGTCCGTTGCCAGAATGGAGTTTGCAAACCGCAGACCTTGGTTATGCACGCTTTCTGTCGCGACACTCAAGTTAACGAACCCGGCTTCTGCCGCATCCATTTGCGCCGCGTCCGTGCCTAAGTAGTCCAGCAATTCGGAGGCTACACGTGGCAGCGTTTTGTCCGGCGAATACACTGTTAAGCGGTTCGCGAAAGGATACTCTTCGGTTTTGATCGAGAATTCAGACGCCGCGGAAATAATTCCGCAACTGCCGATGACCGATACAGCCTGCGCGTCGCCAAGACCGGAGAAGCTGGAAAACCCTATCCCGAGCGGGTCGGCGTTAACCATTTGCGATATATCACCGTTGCTAGGAATGATCGCGGCAGTCGAGGTGAAATCCCCGCCCGTAAGTGCTAGCACTTCGCTGCGGAAAAACTCGGAGTCGCCCGCAGATACGTTCTGTCGATAGACATTGATCGTCGCATCCGGACCACCAACATCGCCCCAGTTCGTGATCTTGCCGGAGAAGATATCGCCGATCTGTGCAGCACTCAACGCCTGTACCGGATTGCCGCTTGCGACCAATATCACCAAACCGTCGAGCGCCAGAATGGTCTGGCGATCTCCGTTTGAAATATCCCCGGCTCCAGCGTCCCGAATGCTGCCGATCTCTGCATTCGTCGCAGCGCGCGCTGACATGCCCAGCGCAGCAGATCCGTTTGCAAGCCCTGCAAAGGCCTCGCCCGAACCGGCGTTGGCAAGCGTAATAAGGGCCACGCTCTCGCCTGCACTATCTATCATTTCGACCGTCGAACCTGACGACACCATCTGATATCCGGCCTTGGCGCTATAGGCCCCCATCAGCGCAGGCAACAAAGACCCGCCGACGGATTCAGAACCGGCTATCGTAAATTCTTTTTGATATTGAGAAAGATCAGGGCAATCATCGCCAATACAAACGACCTCTGCCAGATTTACGGACACTTGTCCGAACACGCTTTTTAAAACGTATACACTACCGTCAAAGTCAACCAACTCGCCCTTAAGGGAAAAAGCCCCGTCGGTAGACTGGAGCGTAATATCGGCCGCCAACCCGTGCGTTGCAACCATTGATAGCATCGACGCGCCGAAGATTGTCGCCTTCGAAGTTCTCTTCGCCATGCACTTTCCTTTCGCTTACATTTCGCCTTTCACCCATGTTTACTTACAGTAATGCGACACTTTCCCACCGATAACGCCGTACCACTTTTTACTCATTAACTAGACGATACAAGATATTGGTATTGTTTTTTATTCGGTATTATCTGGTCTTAGGCTAAACGGGTTATCCTTTAAATTGCAACAGTCTTTTGATATCTCTCTAATTTGTTGTAAATGTGTCACAAATACGAGCATCCCCCGTAGCGAAAAACACAATCTATGATGGTATTCGTACTTACTTCAATCAACGCAGATTATATTTCCGCACAACTGCTCACATCGCGCCTTGGCCTTCGATAATTATTGTCAATATGCGGAAATTCTAATCTACAAATCCTGCTGTGATTACAGCCGCTTACTTCACGCTTTGCTGCGTATCCAGATTTCGACACGTCGATTCATGAACCGCCCGTGCGCGGTGTCATTGCACGCAATCGGAGACACCTCCCCACGCCCGACAGTTGTAAACGTAAAACCTTCCAACAGCCCTTCGGGCGCAAGTTCACGAATGCGTGTAAGCACCTGATCGGCGCGTTTCTTGCCAAGGTCGTTGTTGATATTGGCACTTCCGACGGAGTCGGTGAATCCAACAAGGAAGATTTCACGCGCCGAAAAGTCCTTTCGCTCCAATTGGTCAAGCAACCGTTTGATGTCCGTTTCCGCCCGTACATCCAATCTGCTGGAGCTTTCATCGAAGCGTAAGGTCGTCGATAAACGCTCCGCGTCAATCAGTTCTCCGGTCATATCCAATAGTGCCCGCAGGCCAACCTCGTCTTGCGATGCAAGGATCGCGTTGGCAAAGCGGAATCCCTGATCGTCGGCGGTCGCGGTTTCAACCATGCCACTAATGAACCCGGCCCGCTCGACCGCGTCCTGCGCGGCGTCGGTCACAACATAGTCCATGAACCCCTGCGCGACATGCGGCAACGTTCCATCCGGCACAAAGGCATAAAGCCGGTGCGAAAACGGATATTCTTCGGATTTAATGTTAAAAATGGTTGGCGAGGCCAAAATCCCACAGCTCCCCCGAACAGACAACGCCCGCGAGTCCGCTACTTCCGAGAAATGTGAAAATCCGATCCCGAAAGGATCCGCCGCCACAACATCCGACAGCGAGCCCTCGTCCGGTATCGTCACCGCATTGGCCGGAAACGCGGCATTTCGATTGGTGAACACATCATTTCGCAACACGTTGGTAATCGCATCTTCGTCCCGACGACGGTAAACTCTGATCGGCACATCGTTCCCACCCAGTTGCGACCAGTTGGTGATCCGGCCGGTGAAAACATCGTTCACCTGTTGCACCGTCAAACTGCGCACAGGGTTTTCGTCGGCGACCAGAATTATCAACGCCTCCATCGCGATAACTTCCTGACGTCGGGATTGCGAAAGATCGCCTTGCCCCGAACCGGCGATCGCGGCCACCTCGGCAGGGTTAGGCGGACGTCCGGCCAGCACAATCGACGCCGACCTTTCGGCCAAAGCCACGTAACCGTTTTTCGTTCCGGTGCCTTTAACCGTCACAGCCGCCGCCATCTGGCTGGCTTCATCAAGGAAGTCGACCTCGACTGAACCGCTCTGATTGCCGCCACTGATGCTGACCTGATAGCCAGCTTCGCTGCCGTATTCGATCAGAAGCGATGGCAGCAGGGACTTGGTCAGAATTTCCAGCCCCGCGACACCGAACTCCCGATCTATCGGCGTGAACTTCAGACAATCATCGCCAAAGCACTCTACTTCGTCAGCGCGGATGCTGACTTCGCCAAACACACTTTTCAATGTATACAGCCCGCCATCAAACCCGAGCAGTTCGCCCGTCAGGGTAAAATTCCCGTCCGTTGATTTAGGAACCACCTCTTCCGCGATTGCAGTCGAGGATAACAGCCCCGCCAGACTTGCCCCGATCAAACCGGATTTAAAATAACCATACATCACGAAACCTTCCAAATTGCCCAAGAGTTAAAGCGCGTTAGGCAAAATGCGGATGGTGAGGCAATCAGGTCAAAGTAGACGTGTATTCGCGTGATAATCGCGTGTTTTGCGCGTGATCGGGTAAGGATCAGAACGTTTGAAAAGCATAAGTTTTTAACGTGGGGGATCGGTAAATCGCAGTAACATCACGTTAACCCATACGTGAGGAAGGCTAACCGCAGTAGGCGCCGCCGCGATAGCTGGCCGTATCGAAATGCATATGGTCCTGATGGTAACGATCGGAGTCAGGGCTAAGCGTCGTGCCAAAAGTTCCACACGCGCGGGAGTACATCCGATTCAGCACCGGCCCATATTTGTTCAACCGCCAATGCTCCAACACCGAGATCACACTGCCGTTGCTAAGCGTAAAGCTGGCGATATCTATGGCGTTACCTTTGGAATGTTCCGACAGCTTCGCCCCGGCCTGACCGTTACGTGTACGGCAGGAATAAGACGACAGTACCCGGATATTCGTAATCTCGGCATTCAAACGCGCCACCGACGGCTGCGCGGCTTCGTCAACCCACTCGCGCAAGGTGCGGGCGGTGTTGCAGTTCAGGACCGGGCGCTCGTTCAGGGCGATGCCGGACACAAAATGCACCTCGACCGGATTGGCGATACCACAGGCGCTACCCGTTTCCCTGATTGCCGGTAAAACCACGCCCGCCAAACCCGGGTCACCGCAAAGCTGAACCAGATTCGCAGGAATAGGCGGGGCGCTCTGGCGACGGCCACAGGAAACTGCGGCGGTCAACACAAGTAAAACCAGAACGATCCGCTTTGCTATCATGTGTCGGTGCCGCGCCCGAAATTCGGTGCATCCGTGTCCTGACCCGCTTCGATAATACCGCGCCTGATCGCACGTGTGCGAGTAAAGTAGTCGAACAAGAAGTCGCCATCACCCATCCGGATCGCTCGTTGCAGGGCAAATAATTCTTCGGTGAAACGCCCGAGAATTTCCAGCGAGGCGTCTTTATTGTTCAAAAACACATCGCGCCACATTGTCGGGTCGGACGCGGCGATACGGGTGAAGTCGCGGAAACCTGCCGCAGAATAATTGATGACTTCGGTCTCGGTGACGCGTTTCAAATCGTCGGCCACACCGACCATTGTGTAGGCAATCAGGTGCGGCGCGTGTGAAGTCACCATCAACACCAGATCATGGTGGTCCGGTTCCATCTCGTCGACATTCGCCCCGAGCGCTTCCCAGAACGTCCGCAACCGTGCAACTGCCGCCTTATCCGTGGTTTCATCCGGCGTCAGCAGACACCAGCGATTGTCGAACAGGCTGGCAAAACCGGACTCGGGACCGGAGCTTTCGGTTCCCGCGAGCGGGTGACCGGGCACAAAATGCACATCTTCCGGCAGGTTCGGGACAACCGCGTCAATAACCGAACGCTTCACCGAGCCTACGTCAGTGACGACAGCGCCTTTCTTCAAAAATGGCGCAATCTCTTTGGACACGGATTCCATCGCGCCCACAGGCACCGCCAGAATAACCAGATCAGCGCCCTTAACAGCCTCTTCGGCCGTGTCAAAAATCTTATCGCAAAGCTTTAGTTCCCGCGCCTTGCCCCGCGTCGCGGCCGAGCGTGCGTAGCCGGTAATCCGTGTCGGCATCTCGGCACGTCGAATGGCATGGCTGATGGACGAAGCAATCAGCCCGAGTCCGATCAGCGCCACATGTTCAAATTGTTCGCTCATGCGCCCTGCCCCTCAAGAAAATCTTTGACCGACTGCGCCACCTGACGGCACGCGATCTCGTCGCCTATTGTTATACGCAAACCTTCGGGGAAACCATAACCCCCGACTTTTCGAACAATCAGCCCGCGCGTGCGAAGGAAGGCATCGCAGCCCTCCGCCAGAACGGGTGTTGCAAACCGCACCAGAATAAAATTGCCGTGGCTTTCGTCGATTTCCAAACCCAGCGTTGCGAGCTTTTCCGTCAACCACCCGCGCCATGTTGCGTTCAGCTCAACGCATTTGGCGGTGTAACCGGTGTCGAGCACAGCAACCTCCGCCGCCGCCAACGCCGCGCCGGACAGATTGAAAGGACCGCGCACACGGTTCAGCGCATCAATAATATGCGCAGGGCCATAGCCCCATCCGATCCGCAAGCCACCGAGACCGTAGATTTTCGAAAACGTCCGCGTCATCACAACATTGTCCCGTACTTCGATCAAGGCCAGACCGGCATCGAAGGCCTCGTTCTGAACGAACTCGGCGTAAGCACCATCAAGGACAAGGATCGCCTGAGCAGGCAAGCCTTCGGCGAGCCGCGCGATCTCGGTGCTCGAGATCATCGTCCCCGTCGGATTATTCGGGTTGGCGATAAACACCAGCTTGGTCTTTTCGTTGCAGGCGGCCAGCAATGTGTCCACGTCCGTGTAGCGGTTATCTTCCGCAACCTTGACCGGCGTAGCACCCGCTGCCAAAGCCGAGATACGATACATCGCAAAACCGTGCTCGGTATAAAGAACCTCGTCTCCGACGCCGGCATAGACCTGACAAAGAAACGCAATGATCTCGTCGGACCCTGCGCCACAAATCACCCGCGCTGGATCAACGCCGTGCACCTGCCCGATCGCTTCACGAAGCTCCGCGTGATCGGTCGAAGGATATATAGCCAGTTCGGCGGAGGCCGCTTTGAACGCCTCGATAGCTTTCGGGCTGGCGCCGTACGGGTTTTCGTTGGAGCTAAGCTTGGTGACCTTATTGCTGCCCGAACCCGCAATCTTGCTTTCACCGCCGACATAAAGCGCGATATCTAGAATGCCGGGTTGTGGTTTAATCGTCGGGTGCTGCTCGGTCATGGTATCGTTCCTAGGTTCAGACTTCTTCTAGCCGGACCGTTTGATCTTTGCCAGACGCAAACTAATAAAAGCTCTGCGGGTCTATATCGACCGCAATCCGCATGTTCGGCGGCACCTTCACCCCAGCCAACCACTGCCGTATCGCCTTTTGCATTGGTGCGCCTTTCGGAGCCTTGACCAGAAGCCTTACGCGATAACGCCCCCTGACCTTTGATACCGGTGCTGCAGCGGGGCCGAACAGTTGCGCATCAATCTGGTTGATAGCTTGCGAGTTCCGCGCCAGATACCGCGCCAGATCGAACACCTGCGCCTCCTTTTCCCCGGAAACCACAATCCCCGCCATCCGCCCGTACGGAGGCGCGCCAGCACGCTGGCGGGACTCTGCCTCGGCGCGCCAGAAGCCTTCTTCGTCGCCGGACAGGATCGCCTTGATCACCGGATGTTCCGGCTGGTGTGTCTGCAACAGCGCCGTCCCGGGTTTCTCCGACCGCCCCGCACGCCCCGCAACCTGTCGGATAAGCTGAAAGCTTTTCTCCGCCGCACGCAAGTCACCACCTTGCAAACCAAGGTCGGCGTCGATCACCCCGACCAGTGTCAAATGCGGGAAGTTATGACCCTTGGCGACGATCTGCGTACCGATAATGATGTCCGCACCGCCGGCCGCGATCTCGTCAATCCGCTGCTTCAACGCCCGCGCTGTCTCTGCCAAGTCAGACGACAGGATCGCAATGCGGGCGTCCGGAAACAAGTCCTCCGCCTCCTCCGCCAACCGTTCAACACCGGGCCCAAGTGCTGCAAGCTTCCCTTCGACCCCGCAAGACGGACAGGTCGTCGGGATAGGTTTCGACGCCCCGCACTGATGGCAAACCAACCGCTTCAAAAACCGNTGCTCGACCATCCGCGCATCGCAATCCGAGCAGCCGATCTGCTCGCCGCACGCCCGACACAAGGTTAACGGCGCAAACCCGCGACGGTTCAGGAAGAGCAAACTTTGCTCCCCCGCCTCCAACCGCTGCCGCATCTCCCCGAGCAGGGTAGGCGACAACCAACGGTTCACCTCCATCTGCTCGGCGCGCATGTCGATGCTGTCCATCTCCGGCAGCTCCGCCGTACCGAAACGCTCGTGCAAATCGATACGGGCATATTTTCCGGCCTCAGCATTCGCCCAACTCTCGAGACTTGGCGTGGCCGTCGCCAAAATCACGGACGCCGAGCAAAGCGAGGCTCGTAGAACTGCCATATCCCTAGCGTGATAAAGCACCCCTTCTTCTTGCTTGTAGGACCCGTCATGCTCCTCATCGACGACGATCAAGCCCAGATCACGGAAGGGCAGAAACAGCGACGACCGCGCGCCGACAACCAACTGTGCCCCACCTTCGGCGACTGCCTTCCAACACCGCCGCCGCTCTGCTTGACTGGCTCCGGAATGCCACTCCGCCGGTCGCTGACCGAAACGTTTCTCGACGCGGTCCAGAAACTCGACGGTCAACGCGATTTCCGGCAGCAGCACCAACGCCTGTCGACCGGACTTCAGCGCCTCGGCAACCGCCTCCATATAAACTTCGGTCTTGCCGGAGCCGGTAACCCCCTTCAGCAACGTCGTGCCGTATGTCCCCGATCGAGCCGCCTCGCGCAACTTCAACGCCGCTGTGGATTGATCCGCTGACAACGCCTTGCCCGCAAAATTCCAGTCGAGATTTGGATACGGCAAATCCCGCGGCGCTGTCTCCTGCACCAAAGCACCAAGCTTCAGCAGGCCCGTTATCACGCCCGCTGAAACACCGGCCATCGCCGACAACTCCCCTTGCGCAAAACCTGCGCCACCGTGTTCTTGCAACACCTCCAGAACACGCGACCGCGCGTCGGTCATTTTTGCCGGCGTGCTCCCGCCAAGCCTGATAACTTTCCGCATGGCGGCAGGTTGCCCCAACCCCGGCGCCCGCGTTGCCAATCGCAACATCAAGGATAGCGGAGTCATCGTATACTCCGCCGCCTTGTTCAGAAACTCCTGCATCTCGGCTCGCATCGGCGGCACGTCCAACACCCGCCCGATAGCGCGAATTTTGGAGGCGTCGAACTTCCCCTCGCCGTCCCCCCAAACCACACCTAGAACGCGGCGCGGGCCAAGCGGAACCATCACGAATGCGCCCGCAAAAACACCACCTTCCGGCGCCTTGTAATCCAACAGCCGGTCCAGCGGCTCCGCAGTCAATACCGAGACCAGATCACCCTCTTTGTAGAACCCGCGCTCAGACATCAAGAATCCGTAGAATATGTGGTTTCATCGCCATGCGACATATTGTATGTTGCCGCCGAACGGAATGCGAGAGAGCTTTCCGGCAAACTGGAAGAACGACATGAAATTTTTTGTAGATACCGCTGAAATAGCAGACATCGCCGAACTGAACGACCTTGGTCTTGTTGACGGCGTTACCACCAATCCGTCGCTGATCCTGAAATCGGGTCGTGACATCCTTGAAGTCACCAAAGAGATTTGTGATCTTGTTGACGGCCCTGTCTCCGCCGAAGTCATCTCTCTCGTGGCCGGTGAAATGATCGCCGAGGGCCGTAAACTGGCCGAAATCGCCGACAACATTGCTATCAAAGTACCGCTGACATGGGACGGACTGAAAACCTGTAAAACCCTGACAGACGATGGCTTCAAAGTGAATGCCACCCTCTGCTTCTCGGCCAATCAGGCGCTGCTTGCGGCCAAAGCCGGTGCAACTTTTATCAGCCCCTTCGTTGGCCGCCTCGACGACATCAACGTCGATGGTATGGACCTGATTGCCGACATTCGCCAGATCTACGACAACTATGCCTACGATACGGAAATCCTTGTGGCCTCGGTCCGCACGGTTAACCATGTCACCCAGTCTGCCCTGATCGGTGCCGATGTTGTGACCGTTCCGCCCGCCGTTCTGAAAAAGCTCGCCGACCATCCGTTGACAGCGAACGGTCTTGAGGGTTTCATGAAAGACTGGGCCAAAACCGGCCAGAAAATCCTCTAATAAGGCTTCGCGCATGACTGACCCTCTCAACGAACTCAAAGGCGAAATCCTCAAGGATCCAGCCCTAATTCTCGACGATCCCGAAGTCATGCGCGCGCTTCTCAACAGCGATGACGATGCAAAAGGCAATAACGTGGTCGACCTGCGCGGCGCTTTTGTCAGCCGCCTCGAAGATCGCCTCGTTAAACTTGAAGACACGCACCGCACCGTGATCGCGGCGGCCTACGAAAATCTGGCAGGCACAAACCAGATCCACCGTGCCATCCTTGCGCTTCTGGATGCGGAAACCTTCGAAGACTTCCTCGCCGCCATGAAGAAAGACGTCGCCAATATTCTCGCGGTGGACGTTATTCGCCTATGCCTCGAAAGCGACAAGGCCGACGGTGGCACGGCTATCGGTCCGGAAGGCCCGCTAAAAAGCACCGTCATAGCTCTGCCCGCGAACGGTGTGTCCGCCTATATCACCGGCGGGCGCAGTACCGCCGCGCGGCAAGTTACACTACGACTGGCCAGCGACGCCAAGGACGCCATTTTCGGCCCCTCGAATGTCGTTCAATCCGAAGCCGTCCTGCGCCTTGATCTCGGTGCCGGCAATCTGCCCGGCCTCGTCGCCTTCGGCTCCCACGACGCGAAACGGTTCAGCGCCGATCAGGGCACCGAGCTGCTGGCCTTCTTCGCCGAAACGCTGGAGCGTATCATGCGCCGCTGGGTGGCGTGACCGAGGGCTCCGATCAGGCGCTCCAATTGATGGAGCAATGGCTGGAAAGAATGCGTGGCGTGCGCGGGGCTTCCGACAAAACAATCGAAGCTTATAGGCGCGACGTTTCCGGTTTCCTTGGCTTCCTCGGCAACCATCTCGGCGGCCCTGCCGGCAAAGCGGCGTTGGCCAAAATCAGCATTTCCGATATGCGCGCCTGGATGGCCTCCGAGCGCAACCGTGGCCTCTCCGCCCGCTCGTTGGCACGCGAATTATCCGCCGTGAAGAGCTATTATCGCTGGCTTGGCGAGACGCAGGGAATAGAGGCCGCCGCCGTCACCGCAACCCGCGCGCCAAAATTGAAACAACGTCTGCCCCGTCCGGTTGATCCCGCCGCCGCCAAAGCCCTGATCGAGCGCGTCGAAATCCAGCACGCGACCCCATGGATCGCGGCCCGCGACGTCGCCGTTGTAACGCTTCTCTATGGTTGCGGCCTGCGTATATCGGAAGCCCTGAACCTTACCCGCGCCGACCACCCCTTGCCCGACGTCCTGCGTATCAAGGGCAAAGGCGACAAGGTCCGTCTGGTGCCGGTCCTTCCCGCCGCGCGCGAAGCCGTCACCGAATATATCAAGCAGTGCCCCTACACACCCGCCCCCGACGGGCCGCTGTTTCTGGGGTTGCGCGGTGGCGCGCTCAACCCGCGTCAAATCCAGAAAACGATGGAGCAATCGCGTATGCAGCTCGGCCTTCCGGCGACCGCAACCCCGCACGCGCTGCGCCACTCCTTCGCGACACATCTTCTCGAAGCCGGCGGGGATTTGCGGTCGATTCAGGAACTTCTGGGGCATGCATCGCTTTCAACGACGCAGGCCTACACCGCCGTCAATCAGGCACGCCTGATGGAAGTCTACGAAAAGTCACACCCGCGTAGTAACAGACAGAAATAGACATTAAAGCCGGATCACCACGATACCGAACAGGATGACAATGGCCGCCATCAACTTGGCAAAACTCGCCTTTTCCTTCATGATAAACACGCCGATCAACACCGCAAACAGCACCGAGGTCTCGCGAACAGCCGTGACCAGCGCAATCGGTGCGACGGTCATCGCCCAAACCGCGATCCAGTAGGTTAACAACGACAATCCGCCAGCCAGCGCCCCGATGCTCCAAGCACGTCGCGAAGCAACGAAAACCCGTGGACCACGCGTTAAGCTGGTGAAGGCAGCAAAGAAAACGCCGTCGAAAATGAACAGCCAAGCGGTGAACATCGTCGCATCGCCGGCAAACCGCGCACCCATACCGTCAACAATCGAATAGCCGGCTGTACAGGCGGCCGAGCCGAGCGCCAATGGTATCAACGACCGTGTCTCCCCATCCTTGAAGACCCCTTGTGCCATCATCATGACGCCGACACCGATCAAACCGATACCCAGGTATTCCTTGAAAGCGACAGTATCGGGCAGCAGAAAAAATCCGACCACCACCACCATCATCGGCGCCGCCCCGCGCGCAATCGGATAGACGCGGCTTAGATCGCCATGCTGATAGGCCGCGGCCAGAAATAGCTTATAGGCCGTATGCAAAGCACCGGACCCGAGCACCCAGAGCCACACGGCACCCGTCGGCAATGGCACAAACAGCGCCATCAAAACGCCCATCAAGGCCTGCGTAACCGTCAGCAGCAGCATCCCCTGAAACCGGTCGCCACCACCACGAATAACCGCGTTCCAGCTGGCGTGCATAAGCGCCGCGAACAGGACGGCCAGCAGTACATAAAATTCCATCTCGTCTTCCCTCTTTAGGCATGGCTCCCGCCCTTCGGTTGGGCGTGGCCTCGCCTTCGGCTCGGCGAATGCACTATTTATTAACCAATCCTGTGTATAACCATCCCTACTGAGCGAGGCGGGCTTTCCACCCGTGGGTTTATCGCGCCAATTGATTTTGAATACAGGTTGCACATACTTGCAACACCAAAAACACTAAATCACCCGAACGTTGCGTCGTCTTACAAACGATATATGTCAGCAACACCTCAGGTTCGGGCCTTGGCGCGGTAAATCCGACCTCATCGGTCGTCAGGCGAACTCTAACCCGGAACGCCGAAATCAGGTTCAATTGCGAACTTCCCGAGCATCCTAAACAAAAAAAGGCGCGGGTTTACCTGAACGCCTCTTTTTTCGTGCCTGATTTTCAGGATTGTCGGGTGCGTGGTCCCCCACGCACCGCAAAACGTTAGCTCAGGGCGTCGTTACAGCGCCCACAGGTCCCTGCATGCTCATGCGTTCCGACATCAGGCAGGATTTTCCAACACCGCTGACACTTCTCGCCGTCGGCCAATTCGAATTCGACACCAACGCCCTCGACTTCCGGCATGCGGAAGGCCACATCTGGGATCGGGTCATTCGTCAGGCGCACACTGGAAACGATGCACACGTCGGCGAAATCGACGCTCTTCACCGCCGCGAGAACTTCCGCGTCACGGATATGCACGGTTGGCGAGGCTTCAAGGCTAGCACCAATAACCTTGGCGGTCCGTTGCACCTCGATCGCTCCGGTTACCACGCGGCGCACTTTGCGGATCGCCTCCCACTTCGCGGCCAATGCATCATCGCGCCACGCCATAGGCGTTTCAGGAATATCCAGCATATGCACCGAGCTGTCATCCCCCGGGAAGCGCTGTAACCAGACATCTTCCATCGTAAACGTCAGCATTGGCGCGAGCCATGTCGTCAGGCGGTGGAACAGGATATCTAGTACGGTGCGCGCCGCGCGCCGTTCAATCGAGTTACCGTCGCAATACAAAACATCCTTGCGAACATCGAAATAGAGCGTCGACAAATCCACAGTGCAGAACTGGAACAGCTTCTGGAACACACCTTGGAAATCATAAGCCATGTAACCATCGCGCACGACTTCATCCAGCTCCGACAGGCGGTGCAGAACGAAGCGTTCCAACTCCGGCATTTCCGCCACATCCAGCCGTTCAGCCTCGTCAAACCCGTTCAGGTTGCCCAGCATAAACCGCATTGTATTGCGCAGGCGACGATAGCTGTCCGCCACACCTTTCAGGATTTCATCCCCGATCCGCTGATCATTGGTATAGTCCGATTGCGCTACCCACAGCCGCAGAATATCCGCGCCGTACTGTTTCACGACCTTCTCGGGAACGATGGTGTTACCGATGGATTTGGACATTTTCATACCCTTCGCATCCAGCGTGAACCCGTGGGTCAGCACACCTTTGTAAGGTGCCTTGCCCTTGGTTCCGACGGACTGCAACAGCGACGAGTGGAACCACCCGCGATGCTGGTCCGTACCCTCAAGATACAGGTCCGCCACCCCGTCCGGCGAACCATCTTCACGGTCACGGATCACGAACGCATGGGTCGAGCCACTGTCAAACCACACATCCAGAATATCGCTAACCAGTTCCCACTGGTCGGCGTTTTCCACACCCTCAAGGAACCGCTCACGCGCACCGTCTGCAAACCACGCATCAGCACCTTCGTCGCGAAAAGCCGCCGCAATGCGGGCGTTCACAGCCTCGTCACGCAGGATTTCAACTGTTCCGTCACCGTTATGCTTGATGAAACAAGACAGCGGCACACCCCAGGCGCGTTGACGCGACATCACCCAGTCAGGGCGGTTCTCGATCATCGAATACAGACGATTGCGGCCAGCTTGCGGCGTCCACTTCACATTGTCGATCTCGGTTAGAGCGCGCTGGCGGATGGTCTTGCCATGCTCGTCCATACCGTCGTTCANNTCCTTGTCGATGGCGACAAACCACTGCGGCGTATTGCGGAAAATCACTGGAGCCTTGGAGCGCCACGAGTGCGGATAGCTATGCTTAACCCGCCCCCGCGCGATCAGCGCATTCGCTTCAACCAGCTTGGAGATCACAGCGGTGTTGGCCTTGCCTTCCTTGCCNTTGCGATCAAAAACCTGAAGACCAGCAAAGAACGGCACGAAATCGGCAAAAGCGGATTCCTCATTGACGTTGTGGGTCATCCGATCCGTCCAGCCACGCGCAACGAAACATTCAAAGTCGTCCGCACCGTGCGAAGGTGCTGTGTGCACAAAGCCTGTACCAGCGTCGTCGGTGACGTGGTCGCCGTCGATCATCGGAACGTTTTCTTCGTAATCCCAGAAAGCATCCAGATCGGCAAACGGGTGCTTGCAAACCAAACCAGCTAACTCGTCCGCCGGAACATCGCGAACGCGGTTGAACTTGGTCACGCGGGATTTGCCCAACGCATCCTCGGCCAAAGCATCGGCAAACACGAAGCGATCACCCGCAGCCGTCCAGCTTTCCTCTTCGGTCTCTTCAACCTCATAAAGCCCGTAAGCAATCTTCGGATTATACGCCACCGCCTTGTTAGACGGGATCGTCCACGGAGTCGTCGTCCAGATAACCGCACTCGCCCCGTCCAGATCACCGGTCGCATTAAGGAATGGAAACTTCACCCAGATCGTATGGCTCTGATGATCGTGATACTCGATCTCGGCCTCGGCCAGCGCGGTCTTCTCAACCGGCGACCACATCACCGGCTTCGAGCCACGGTAAAGCGAGCCGTTCATGACGAACTTCATGAACTCCTCGGCGATCACGGCCTCGGAATCAAAATCCATCGTCAGGTAGGGTTTGTCCCACTTGCCCTGCACGCCGAGACGTTTGAACTCGTCGCGCTGGATGTCCACCCAGCCTTCGGCAAACTTCCGGCACTCGCCGCGCAGTTCGTTGATATGGACGTCGTCCTTGTTCTTGCCTTTGGCGCGATACTGCTCCTCGATCTTCCACTCGATCGGCAGGCCGTGACAATCCCAGCCCGGCACATAACGCGCGTCTTTACCCATCATCTGTTGGGAACGCACAACCATGTCCTTAAGGATCTTGTTCAACGCGTGGCCAATGTGCAAATGCCCGTTCGCATAAGGGGGGCCATCGTGCAGGATAAACGGCTCGCGGCCTTCTTTGGCGCGTAGGCGCTCATATAGGTCCATATCGGCCCATTTCGCCAGCCACTCGGGCTCGCGTTTCGGCAGACCGGCCCGCATCGGGAAATCGGTTTTCGGCAGGTTCAGTGTTTCTTTATAATCGGGTGTTTCGGCGCACATAGCGTGGCTCCGTCAATCAAGGAATGTCAGGGGTGGGGGCGGTGCGGTACTTCCATACACCTTGTCCCGGCGTCTCATGGTTCAGAGAGCCGGGCTGCTAATTCGTATAATAATCGCGATCAGCGTCCACATAAGGGCGGGTATACGCTTGCAATCGCCTGCGGTCCAGTATGGAATTTGCAGTGGCCGGATCGACGTGTTAGTAGGCGATAACTTTAAAAGGATTTGCTATGATTTGGCTAAACAAACTCCGCCGCGTCTTCCTGTGGCCCGGAACCTACCTGACCGCGAAACTAGGCATCGACCCGGATAGCGAATTCGGGCTGCTACGCTCGATGTTCAACACGTTGATATGGACCGCTGTCGGCTTGGCCGTCGTCTTCGCGGTAGTTCTATGACCGCACTGCCCCCGCGGTTTGAAATTACGCCCGCCGAAATTGATGTCGTGGTCGCCGAATTCTACGCCCGCGTCCGCGAAGACGAGATCCTTGGGCCGGTGTTCTTCCAAAGCTTGCCACCAATGCCGAAAGCATGGATGGTGCACGAGGAAAAGATCGCGGCCTTCTGGCGCAACGCCATCCTGTTTGAGCGCTCCTACGACGGCAACCCGCAACGTGTACACCGCCAACGCGAGGCAGTGGAGCCGGAGCACTTCGCCGTCTGGCTGGCCCTTTTCGACAAGGTGTTGGCAGAAAAACTGTCGCCTGAGCAGGCCGAAGCATGGTCCGCCCTTGCCCACCGTATCGGTCGCGCCCTGAAAATGGGTGTTATACAGGACCGCCAAACCGAAGGCGCTGTGCCAAACCTGATGTAAGGCCGCGCGCCGCAAGCGCCACTGCCGAGCGCCGCGAGGCTTGGTCAGACTTCACAACCGCCGGAACCCCTCCCGCCCGTCTGGCGGCCCCGTTGCTTACGCAACAAGCCCGCCTCCCGTTGGGCGTAGCCTCGCTACGCTCGGCGATCGCGTTAATCCCGTTGGGCGTTTTCGTTATTTTGCAGGATTCGATTTACCCAAGCCATTGCCGCAAGGACCATTGCCAGCACAAGGAACGAGACCACGCGTAGCAGCCCGTCCAGACCGGACATATCGATCAGATACACTTTAGCGACGGTCAGGCCGATCGCCACCAGCGCCAGTTTGCGTAGCACTGCCGACTGCCGCACAAATGCCAGCACCAGCAGAGCGATTGCGGCCAGCATCATGGCAATGGTGTAGCTGTAAAGCTCGCCATCGAGCACCCCGCTGACCGACAGATCATCGCCTTGCCACCAGCGCCGGATTTCCAGACCAACGTAGAGCGCCCCGAGCAGCACACCGGCACCGCCCACAACCCTCCGCATCAGTATCGGCAAATGCCGGAACCTTAGTCCCGCCACAGTGAGCAACATGGCCGGTAGCAAATACGCCGCCGCCAGACCGTCTACAATCAACGGCCCGGTTACCGGACTGCTGTAATCTGCCAACGGGTTCAGTGGAAAGACAGAGACGCCGAGGAAGCCGACGCCGGCCACCGAGTAAATCGAGCCGAGCACAATTCGTAGCCGACGCAGTTCCGGACCACTACGCAGTCGATAGAACTGGTTCGCCGCCGAAATCAACCAGATTAGCCCCACAAGCGAGACCACTACGAATTCAGACTGCTCCGGCTGAGCATCGAAATAGCGGATCAACAACAGACTGGCGAATATCCCGGCGAGCGACCAGATCGCTGACTCCAGCATTACGCCGACACCTTTCAGGGCCGTCGGCCGCTTGGCGAAATACGCTGCCACGAACAGCAGTATTGCACCCGCGTATGCCGCAAAAACCTGCCACAGCGGCGCCTCGAAAGCCCAAAAAAGGCCGGGGTCGAGCACCAACCGCCACGACACGACGACCACACCCACCTGCACATACCGGTCGAACAGCGGCAGGTTGAACTGCCGTCCCATCCAAGCCGCGGCCGCTACCATCACCGCCAGTGCCAACGTCAGGGCGAAAGAGCCTAGCATCACGATCAATACAAAACTCAGCATTGAAATTGCCGACAACGCGAACATTGCGGTGCGCAAGCGATCTTCGCCGTCCTTCTTGGCAAAACGTTCAGCCAATNCGGTCATGGCAATCGCGATCATCGCCAGATAAATCGCCCAGTTACCCGACCCAAGAACGTAGGACGGCTCCCAAAACATCTCGGCCGCCACGGCTACCAGCGGCGCAAAAGCCGCCCCGACTCCGGCATCCGGCAATCGCAGCTCCTTGTTCTGCGCGCTCCGCCATGCGAACGCCAGAGAGGTCAACAATGCGCCAACCAGCAGAACCGCCATTATCGGCGAGGCGAAATCCAGCTCTGGACGGGCCCTGTCATCGATCCAACTTTGCTGCACGACACCTCCCGAAATTCCATCTACGACAATAATCGCCAAACCGGCGGCGGCAGGCAGATAGGCCAGATCCCGCAATGCTATCGCGCTGTGCATCCAGAATACCGCCCCGATCAACAGAATCACGAGTGACGTCAACGCCAGCCAGAAAATCGAGGGTTCCCCCAGATAGGCCATACCGACAAAAGCCGTTGACGCGATGAACGCCCCCGCCGCAATCCGGGTCGGAAATTCCGAATGCTTATGTCCGGCCTGCGCCTTGCCGATTGGTGTTTGCGAAATTCTTGGGCCGCTATGGTCGGGGATCAAACGACGCACCGGAATAGCCACCGACAGCCCCGCTGTAATCAGGGCAAACGCCACGAAATACAGCTCAAAGCCGTTGCCAAGTTGCAACAATCCCGACGCTCCGTAAGCGCCGATTAAGCCCAGCGCCGACAACCACGCCCAGCGTTTTATGGCGTCAATCGTCAGGGCTACCGCTGCGATGCCCGCGAAATAGAAATGCAGGAAGTGGCTGACGTCGCTATCCCCGCCCACCAGAAACGGTGCGGCCAGCGCGCCGAACACGCCAACAATCGCCAGCAGTGGCCCGTAAAACCAGCCTAGCACGACCGCCAAAACGCCTGTCATCGCCAGCCCGACAAACGCGACTTCCGCTCCGATCAAACCATACATAGTCCGTGCAGCCAGAATGCCCGCGAACATCGAAACCAGCCCCGCGCCGGAGAAAGCCGAGGGCAGCAATGCAAACGAGCCTTCCTCGTCACCGCCAAGTTTTCGGCGAACAAACTCGCCCGCTCCGACCAGAATTAGGCCGAGTACAATTGCGCCCGTCACCCGCAATGCGGGGCTCAGCAGCCCTTTTTCGACACCGTATTGAACAAGAAATATCCCGGCGAGCGCGAAGGAAACCGCCGCCACGGCAAAGAACCAGTTCTTTTGCAGCCACGCGGTGACGTTCGCCCGAAGCTCCGGCTTGAAAACAAAAGCAGTGGAGCGTTCATGCGGTGGTTTTTCGGGCTCCTGTGGCGTCAGCTCCACCGCCTCAGGCGTCGGCGTCGGCTCAGGCTGTTCTTCGGGGTCTAGCCACGGCTGTGCCGACTTCGCCACCGGTGATTGCACAGCTTTGGGCGCTACCGGAGCGCCACCCTGCAAATCCTGAATGTTCCGTTCAAGCTCTGCAATCTGATCCTTCATCTTTTGGGATCGAAACAGCAGGAATATCGGTAAAACAAATGAAACGACGAAAACGGCAAAAGCTAAGACAACAAATTCCACAATAAATCCTTTTTGGTATTTGCCGACACGGTAGCTTCAAGCGGTTCGTTCCGCAATCCGCACTATTTGAACATACCAGCCAAGGCCTTCTTCAAAACGCCCGACACACCGGGACGTTTTATGGCGTAGAACGGCATGGGGCGGCAAACCTCCATTGCGGCCAGTCCGACACGGGCGGTCAGGGCGCCGTTAATCACGCCCTCGCCAAATTTTCGGGACACCTTGGACAAGGCGCCACCACCGGCGACCGAACTGATCATGTCATCTCCGATCGCCACCGCGCCTGTCGCCAGAAGATGTGTCGCAACGGTCCGCAGCAGACGCCACGAGCCTATCGCACCGGCCCTGCCACCGTAGACCTCGGCAATGCGGCGCACCATGCGAACATTCGTCGTCAGCGCCACCAACACGTCAACTATCGCCAACGGGATCAAGGCCGTCGCCGCCGCGACGTTACGCGCCGCCGTCTGGATTTCGAGCGTCGCCATCTGGTCAAGCGGTGCCATCAACTGCCGCTCCGTTATCTCGATCAGGTCCGGCCCGTCGATCACGTCATCCCGATGTTCCGCCAAACTCTGCCGCGCCCAGCGCAGTTCCTCGCGCCCCGCATAAAATGTATCGAGCCGCTTGGTGATTTTCTCGGCTGCCGGTTGCCCTGCATCCGCCGTCGCTTCGGTCACTTCGCGGCGCAACGCATCTACTTTGCCCAGCCGTGAAAACGCCGCTAGCTCGCGCAACAGGACAATCACCAGTATCAGCGAAACCAGCGCCAACAAGCCCAGCGCCGCTTGGCCGAGGTATACATTCCGTGCCAGAAGGCCGGTCACAAAATCCCACGCTGCAACCGAGATCATAATCCCCAAAAGCCCCGTCACACCGCCCCAGAAAAGACGGGTTAGCCAGCCGGTTTTATGCGCCGCAATGCGCGTCACCTGCTGCATCGCGCGGTCTTCGGCACCGGTCAATTCGGGCACCGGCGCGGCTTCTTGCGGCGTCTCCGCTTCGGGCAAGTCGGTTTCGATCACGACAGGACCGCGGCGGGTTTTGGTTTCGGAAGTCATAGGCGGTCTCCGATCAGGAACTGCAAGGCTTTGTCGAGCCGGATATGTGGCACGCCATCCCCCGGTTTACGGGTCAAGACAGGGGGCGCGAAACGCATGACATCGAAGTCCTCGTCCAGCCATTCAGCGGCGCCCTGCTGTGCAGGCGTCAACAAATGCGCGGGGTCTTGCGGTAATTCGCCAGCATGCATCGCGGCGACTTTGCCGGTATCCAGAAGCGTGCCACGGACCAGATCCAGTGGCTGGCCGTCGTGCGTTATGGTTTGTTCAACCGTCGCGCGTAGACTGGCAATCGACATGGCGCCGGTCTTGGCCCCTTTGAAATCGGCACGGTCTTTGGCGTCGCGCAACATCGCCTGCAGAATCGCGGTCAGGCGCGGGTGCTGCGTGTGGTGCAAATGATCGGCTTTGGTCGCCGCGAACAGGATTTTTTCGACCCGCTTGCCAAGGACGGTGGAAAGCCACGTGTTTTTGCCAGGGCGGAAACTGGTAAGAATATCGCTCATGGCACCGCGCAGATCCTCGACCGCTTGCGGGCCGGCATGGATCGCGCCGAGCGCATCTACCAGCACGATCTGGCGGTCGATTTTGGCGAAATGGTTGCGGAAGAATGGTTTAACAACCTTGCGTTTGTAGGCCTCGAAACGGCGCTCGAATTCGGCGTAAAGCATTTTTGAACGGGTTTTATCAGGGCGCTCCAGCGGGCAGAAGGTTAACACCGGCGAGCCGTCAAGATCGCCGGGCAACAGGAACCGACCGGGGGCACAGGCGGAGAACCCCGCCTCGCGGCTGGCGGAAAGATAAGCGGTAAAACCATGCGCTAAAGCTTGTGCGGCCGGTTCATCAAGATCAGCGGTAGGG
>JGI24025J20009_10000699_pt1 | contig 26020 bp, 24 predicted proteins | sample Cruoilmetagenom3_FD_20009 | JGI IMG/M metagenome (IMG submission 20009) | reverse complement strand
GTACCGGCCTCGGGACCCGCGGCCAGCCAGTGTTCAAGCCGCGTTCGCGCGCCGGGCGTGAGCCGCGGCAGGACGCGGTCCGCAGCCCCCGGCAAGGCCTCGATCAGCGCGGTGAAGAAGCTCGGGCTCCAGACCGTGACGAAGCTGAGATCGTCGGCCTCGACCAGATCGGTAAGGGTCCGGGTCCGCCAGGTCTCGACATCGGTGATCGCGCCCACCTCGTCCGGCACCGCGAGCAGCCGCGCGAAAGGGTCGGCGAGCGCACCGAGATAGGCGGCGTCGGAGACAAGGCCGACAGGGATGCCGGTGGCGGTGGTTTCGGGCGCACGGGTCGCGGGGCTGATCGCGGCGTAGAGACGGCCTTCGGCGACGCCCGGGTGGCGGGTGACGAGGTCGTGCAGCATCGGCAGGACTGCGGCGGCGAAGGCGTTGAGCTGGGCGGCGCCGTAGGGGATGAGATTGCCGCCGGACATCGTGCCGCCGGTGCGTTCGAAGGCGATGAGCGGATCAGCGAAGAGCCGGCCGCCGGCGCCGTCCGCCATCCGGGAGATCGTCGTTGCAAACCCGTCATAGCCCCGGATGGGCACCGTGGCGCGATACGCCTCGTCGCTGTCGATCCTGCCGAACCCGAGACCGCGGCCGAACTCGGTCGCGGTGTTCGCCTTCAGGATCTCCGCGAGCAGGGCGCGCCGGGCGCCGGCGGGGCCGGCGCGGGCGGCCTCGAAGGCACGAAACGCCGCTTCGGTGCCGGCCTGGATCTCTCGCCAGGGCGCGATCATGCCAAGGCCTGCCGGTAAAGGCGCTGGGCGAAGGGCCGCATGTTGGACATCTCCAACGCCAGAGGCAGACCAGTTCTTCGCCGCGCAGATAGCCCGGGTTGCACTGTGCGAAGAACCGCGCCTCACCAGCCGCATGCCCGGCGTGCGGCAGGGCGGCAAGCGGGGCGGCGAGCCGGTCGCGGCGCGGGACATAATGGTGGGCGAAGGTCGAGTGGTAGCGGTAGGTTCTGAACCCCTTCGAGAGCAGGAGCCAGTAGAGCGGGGTGTCGGGCGCTTCGGCGCGGATTCTCGCCAAATGCCGGATCCAGGCGAAATTGAGCGCGTTCGACCCCCAGTGGGCCGGATCGACCAGCGTGTCGCCGGAAAACACGACCCGGATCGGGCGACCCCGGTCTCCGCCTGCGCCGTCCTCGTCCCCCATCCTTGTCCTCGAACACGGCAAGCGTGGTGAAGCCTGCGACCCGTCCGGCATTGTCGCGCAGGAGCAACACGTCGCGCTTGGCGTCGAGGTCGGTGAGGAAACGCTGCCGGTCGGTCGCGTTTTAGGCGCGGGCAAACAGCGCATACATTTCCGCCCTGGTGGCGGCCGTGAGGTCCGCGGTGGCCCGCAAATCGGTTCGAAGATGCTGGCGGTCTGTTGTCGGCAAGTGAAGCTGGGGCACGGGCAACCCACTTCTCGCGGTTGTGCGAACCCGGAAAACCCTGCTTCGCGAGATCCAAGACTATCGCACTTCGCCGCCGGGCAAAAGCAAGGCCGTCGGGGTGTCGGCAGGCTTCGCCGGGCGCGATCGTGCCGGTTTGTCCGCCGTTCTTGTGTTCATCGCGCAACAGACGGCGGGCCTGCCGAAGCGTGGGGCCGGTCGTGTGCGCTCGGGAGGGGCGTTTTGGTTGTCGCCAGGTGCGCGCTTGGGTACCTTCGGGGCGATGTTCGCGACGCCCCCCGCTGCACACAGACCTACTGGAGACATTCGCCTTGCGCCTGGCCGATCTGCTTCGCCGACTCGTCGGTTTCGTCTTCGCTGTCACAGCGTTGGTGGCCCCAATCGGGGCGATGGCCGACGGATCCGGGGCGCGGATCCTGGTCGTCGGGATGGCGCCGGGAGCCTCGGTCGGCGCAGACACGCGCGCGGCTGACGCGCTGGTCACGTTTGACAGGCTGCCCCAGACGGGCGCGGTGGCGCAGGCGCTGTTCGGCGCGCGGCTGCGCGCGAACCCGGTCACGACCTTCCCCGACACCCGGCCCGCACCTTTGGGCGCGTTCGAGGAGTTTTTCCTGGTGATCCGCGCCGAGCTTGGCGAAGGCGATACCGGGCCGCGCCTCTCGCTCGGCGGCGAAGCCCTGACCATCCCCGGTTTCGGAACCCGCCTCGCCGGGACGGCAGAGGCCTTCGACGCGCGCTTTCGCCGGGTCGTCTTTCTCGACATCGTCGATCCGGACAACGCTTTTCCCGCCGCGATGCCGGCGTTCCGGGCCGCGTTGGACCCGCTCGGGTTCGACATGCAGGTGGTGATGATCTCGGCGGAGGGGGCGCAGGCGTGCGGCGGCCTCCAGCCCCTTCATCTCAGCATCGCGAGCGGCTTGGGCGACCGCGCGCCGTTCGGCGACGCCGATGGCGCAACGACCCAAGCGGAAGCCGAAAGCTACCTCTCAGATGCGCTCAGGCGCGCCGTGGCGCGGGGCTGCGGGCCTGCCTACAGCCTGATCTTCAAGGCCGCGGACGATCCAGGCGCGGTGGTTGTCGCCCATCCGCTGGTGCCGTCGCCGGAGGTGGAAGACGGGCTGGAGCGCGAGGCGTTCGAAGCGATGTTCCTGGGTGGGACGGATAACGTGGCAGCACTCGCCGACTACCTCGCCGCCTGCACCTATTGCCCCGGCGAGGCCAAGCTCAGCGCCCGGCTGCAAGCGATGGCGGCGCGGGCGCGCATCGCAGACCTCGAAGACGAGATGTGGGCCGACATCCGCGATGACACGCGCCGCGAGCGGCTGGCGATCTATGTCGACCACTGCACGCTTTGCCTGCACAGCGACGAGGCGCTGACGCGGATCGAGCGGCTTGATGCGGCGGCGGCGGCGACCGACCGTGAGCGGCGGGCGTTCCTGACGGCCCAGGGCGGGCGCGACCTCGCGGGGTTGCGCGACTACGTCGAAACCTGTGTCGCCTGTGTTCAAGTTGACGAGGCCCGGGCGCTGATCGCCGAGCTGGAGGCCGACGGCGCCTATCAGGCGGAACGTGGTTTGTTGTCGGAGGCGCTCGAGGGGCAGACCCCGATGGCGCTTCAGGCCTATCTCGACGGCTGCGCGTTCTGCGACGGGGCGGGAGAGGCGCAGGACATGCTCGACCGGCTGGCGGCCCTCGCAGAGCTGCGCGCGCCCTGTCTCGCGGTCGCCGGTCTGCCGCAGATGGGCGGCCCGCGCAAACTGGAAGACATCGACCAGGCAAAGGCCGACACGTCCTGCGGCAAGGTAGCGGCGGCCTTCCCGGACGATGGGCTGGTGCGGGTCATGCAAGGGCGGATCGCCCAGGCGGCGGGTGACGTCGCCAGCGCTGCCGCGGCCTACGCCTACGGAATGGAGAAGGGCGTGCCGGCCGCTTTCGGTCTCGCGGCCTATGCCCAATATGCGCCCGTCGACGGTGGCGCGATCGACCCGATGCGGGTCGAACAGCTCGCGCTTGCGGGGGCGCAGATGGGCGACTGGCTGAGCCAGGAAGTGCTGACGGTGCTGTATTCCAAGGATCTCGTGCCCGGCAAGTCCGGCCGGGCGGCTTTCGAGGTCGCTCTGAAGATCGCCGAGGAGGGCGACCCGCTGGCGCAGTATTTCGTCGGCCATTATTTCATGACCGGGGTCGGGACAGACGCCTCGCTGGAAAAGGCTGCGCTGTGGCTCGAGAAAGCCGTCGAGGCGGGGTACTCCGATGCCGGTTCGCCTCTCGCCCAGGTCTACGAGCAGGCGACGGGCGCCGCGGCGCGCCCCGGGCTTGCCGCGGAGCTCTACTGGTCGGCGCTTGGGCAAGGTGATGCCGCCGCGACGCAGCACCTCACGACCGAGCTTGCGAAGCGCAGCGCGGAAGTCGTAAGGATCATCCAGGGGAAACTGCGCGAGCAGGGTCTGTATCGTGGGGCAGTTGACGGGGTGCCCGGTCCGGGGACCGAGGCGGCCATCCGGGCTTACGCGAATTCACTCGGCAGCCAGGGCTAGGCTGAAAAAGAATAAGAGACGTGAGGGGTTGGGTATGAAACGGAGATTGATCGGGGCGGTGATCGGGCTCGCTGCCATGTTCGTCGGGGTGACCGGGGGGTTGGCCCGCGGGCAAAACGCGCCCGCCTGTCCGACCTCGCCGATGCGAATCGTGGTGATGGGCGACAGCCTTGCCGACGGGCTCTGGGCCTCGTTCCAGCGCAGCTTTGCCCCGTGCGACACCTTGGAAGTGGTGCGCCTCACCGCTGTCTCGGATGGGCTCGCGAAGAGCTCGGGCGCGGAGTGGATCGAGCGCTACGAGACCAAGGCGGGCCTGCCGGAGGATGGGATCACCGACGTGGCGGTCGTGCAGATCGGCGCGAACGACATCAATTTCATCCGCAACGGCAATTCGCGCGAGATCTTCAATACCCAGCTCTGGGATGAGCTTTATAGCGAACGGGTGCGCGAGATCACCGGCACGCTGCGTACGCACAGCGCCGAGGTGTTCTGGATCGGGCTGCCGGTGGTCGGCAACAACAAGTTCGAACCGAACTACCAGATCATCACCGCGCTGCAGAAAGACGCCGTGCGCAAGGTGGGCGGCAAGTTTGTCGACATCCACGAACTCACCCAGTTCGGCACCGGCGAATTCGCTATGAGCGGCAAGGTCGATGGTCGGCTGATCAAGATGCGCGCCGCCGACAAGGTCCATTTCACCCTGCCGGGCTACGACATGGTCGCCCGGGCCGTGCTCGACGATCTCGTCGACATCATCATCGCCACAAACCGCAGGCTCGCCCTTCAAGATGTCCAGATTCAGTAAGGCTCTTTGGCCTCTTTTCCTGTTTTTCACGGCGGCCTGCGGCACCGATCTGCAGCGCGCGAGCGCGCAGGACCTGGCGGCCGCCTTCCACGCGCCGGCGCCCGAAGTCAGCGAGGGAACGGGTGTGACCGATACGACAGCCAAACCCGAAACGACGATCGTGCGGGATGCAAACGGGGCGTTGCCGAAACGGGTAACCCGGGCGGTGAGCGCCGCCGACCCGCTCCGGGTGATGGTCATCGGTGACAGTCTCGCCGACGGGTTCGGCATGTTTCTCGAACAGCTCGTCGCCCAGCGCGGATTGCCGGTCGCCGTCGTCAACCGGGGGCGCACCTCCACCGGGCTCGCGCGGAGCGATTTCTACGACTGGCCCGGCCAGTTCGCGGGGCTCGCCGCCAGCGACCGGCCCGATATCGTGGTCGCCCATTTCGGCGCCAACGACAACCAACCGATCCGACTGGCGGGCGGCCAGAACGTCGCCTATGGCACCGCCGACTGGGATGCGGCCTACAAGGGCCAGATGCGCGACATCCTTTTGGTGGCTGCGGCGCAGCGGTCCGTGGTCTACTGGCTTGGGCCCGCACCCGATGCCGACAGTCACCGTAACGCCTTGTTGACCAAGGCAAACGGATTGTTTCGGGACGTGTCGCGCGAGACCGGCGCGCATTTTCTATCGCTGCCCGCCTTCACCGCCGGGCCCAACGGCGAGTTCGTCAGCGCCGCGAACGGGACGACGATCCGGTCCGGCGACGGCTCGCATTTCACCGGGGCGGGTTACTCCCTCGTCGTGAAAGAGATCCTCGCCGCGATCGAGCGCGACAATCCCGGCCTGTTCTCGCCCTCCACCGTCGAGATCGCCAGCCTGCAATAGACCATGCTGTTCCCGACGCTCCAGTTCATCGGGTTCTTCGTCATTGTCCTGGCGCTGAACGGGTTCACATGGGACCGCGCGAACAGCCGCAAAGCGCTGCTGATTGCGGCATCCTACGTGTTCTACGCAGCCTGGGACATCCGCTTCACCGCGCTGATGGCCTTCGTCTCGCTCACCGCCTGGCTCGGCGGGCTGGCGGTGGTGCGGCCGGGGCTGCGCCGGGCGGCCAAGATCGGCTCGATCACCCTCATGCTCGGCGTGCTGGGCGTGTTCAAGTACTACGACTTCTTCATGCTCAACCTCACGCGGTTGCTCGAAGACACAGCCTTCGCGCGCGACCTCACCTGGATGACGCTGATCCTGCCGGTGGGGATCTCGTTCTATACCTTCCAGGCGATCAGCTACGTGATGGATGTCGATCGCGGCCAGGCGCAGGTGCGGCGCAACCCGGCGGATGTGTTCCTCTACATCTCCTTCTTCCCGCAGCTCGTCGCCGGCCCGATCGTGCGGGCCGCGCATTTCCTGCCCCAGATCGATGCACCCACCCGNCCCGATGCGGCCGCGCGCGCGACGGCGGTCGTGCTGATCCTGTCGGGGCTATTCAAGAAGATGGTGGTGGCCAACTATCTCTCCGTCCTGCTGGTCGACCCGGTTTTCGGGTTTCCGGACGGGCAGAACTGGGCCTCGACGCTGGCCGCGGTGCTGGGCTACGCGGTGCAGATCTATTGCGATTTCTCGGGCTATTCCGACATCGCCATCGGTATCGCGCTGCTGCTCGGTTACCGCTTTCACCGCAATTTCGACCAGCCCTACCGGGCGGCGTCTTTGCGTGATTTCTGGCAGCGCTGGCACATCTCGCTGTCGAGCTGGATCCGCGACTACCTCTACATCCCGCTCGGCGGCAACCAGGGCACGCGCTTTCGCCAGACCGCCACGCTGATGGCGACCATGACGCTCGCGGGGCTCTGGCACGGCGCCGGGTGGACCTTCCTTCTGTGGGGGTTCCTGCACGGCGCCGGTCTCGCGGCGGAACGGAGCTTGCGCCGTGCCGGCCTCGTCCTGCCGGGGTTTCTCGGCGCTGCCGCCGCCTTCGGCTTCGTCGTCGTCATGTGGATCCCGTTCCGGTCCGCAAGCCTCACGGATGCGCTCGGCCTCTTCGCGGCGTTCGGACGCTCCGAGGCGATGGCCGCGCCGTCCCTCACGCCCTTCGCCCTGTCGCTCATTGCCATCGGGCTCGCAATGAACTGGCTGCCACTCGCCTGGCGCGACAGCGCGCGGGCGGCGCTCGCCCGGCGCGGTCCCGCGGTCCAGGCTGGGGTGCTGGGGCTCGGCGTCTGGGTGCTGTTCGCGGTGACGCAGGACGGCGTCGCACCCTTCATCTATTTCCAGTTCTGAGGGAGGAGACATGTCGCAAAACGCAAGGTTTACCGCCACCGCTATCGCGCTCCTGGGCGTCGCCTGGCTGTTCTCCGGCGAGCGCCTGCTCGATGCGGTCTTCGCGATGCCGGACGCCGGTTCCGTCGACGACGCGGTGATCGCCGCCATCGTCGCGCTCGAGGATCTCAAGGCGCGCCTCGGCCTGCCGGATGCCTTCAGCGCCCTGCGCGGCATGATCCACGGGGGTCTCGGCGTGTGACGCCCCGCCGCCTTTTGCAGCGAACATTGGTCCTGTCGCCGAAAGACAGGCTGTTTTCTGCAATCCCTGTCGCTCCCTGATGGCGCGGACCGATGGGCATGATATAGAAAACCGGTGAGAAACTGGGCTTGGGTGAGGCCGTGTTCATGTCAGTGTCGAGGAATGCCCCGCCCACTTGGGTGGATCTGTTAAGGTGCGGCACGGACCGCGCGTTTCCGGTCGGGCGGTGGTCCGGGAGGCAGCCATGACGGCCAGGTTCGACGTCCGGGTTCAGGACCGCGAAATCCATTGCACAATCACGGTGGACGCAGCTCTGTCGGCCCCCGTGTTCTGCTTTTCGCTGATGGCGCCGGGTGAGGTGATTTCGGGCGGGAAACCCGGGGCCGCGCTCGGCGGGCACCTTGAGGTGGCCCTGCCGGATCTCGCGCCGGGCCGGCCGCACGAGGTGGTCGTGGCCTATCGCCGGAAGCGTTACCCACCCATCAATCGCGCCTGGTTGCCGCTCGGCCCCTACCTGCGCCACGCCGGCGGGATCGTGACCCTGCCGTCGGCGGAAACAGGTGTGCGCACGGGCGAAGCCCCGGCCCCGCGCGCGGCCGGTGCCGACACGCTCCTGCTCTGCCCGCCGCCGACAGCGCAGGTGCTGACCGGTGGGGTCGTGGAGGCCGGGCGAGGCTTCGCTTGCGATCACGAGGCGTTCGAAACGGTCTCCGGAATCCGGGTGCGCGCGCGGACCCGGGACGTGCCGTTCCTCACCCCGGACGGATTGCCCGTGACCATCGCGCGGGATGGTGCCCTGCCGCCAGAGGGATATTTCCTCGTCATCGCCGAAGACGGGATCCGCCTTTCGGCGCCGGATCGCGCAGGGGTGCTCTACGGGGCGGTAACGCTGAGGCATCTGCAGATCACCCATGGGGCGAAGCTGCCCGCCGCCCGGATCGCCGATGCGCCCCGGTTCGGCTGGCGGGGTCAGCAGCTCGACTGCGCGCGCAATTTCCATACGGTGGAGACGATCCTCGAGATGCTCGATCTCATGGCGCTCCTGAAACTCAACCGGTTTCACTGGCACTTCGCCGATGACGAGGCGTTCCGGCTGGAAGTGGAGAGCTATCCGGCGTTCTGGCAGAAGACGGCCTTTCGCGGCGAGGGCGAGATGTTTCCCGGCTTTCGTGGCGGGGGCCCGCGTGCCGGCGGCAGCTATTCCAAAGACGACGTCGCCCGGATCGTGGCGCATGCCAAACAGCTTAACATCGAGGTGATGCCGGAAATCGAAATGCCGGCGCATGCTTTTGCGCTGACCCGGGTCATGCCCGAATTGCGCGATCCGGCCGACACCAGTGTCGAAGGGTCGGCGATGGGCTACACCGGCAATACGATCAATCCAGGCATCGACAAGACCTGGGAGGTGCTGCCGGCGCTGGCTACAGAAGTGGCGAGCTTGTTCCCGTTCGGCCATCTGCACCTCGGCTGCGACGAGCTTTCGAAAAGCGCCTGGAAGCGCTCGCCNGCGGTNGCGGCGCTCAAGNCGCGGCTNCANCTNGCCGACAACGACGACGTGCAGGGCTGGATGATGGCCCGGATGGGGGCGCATCTCGCGCGCGAAGGTATTCGGCCGGCGGCCTGGCAGGAGGCGCGCAAAGGACGGAGCGGCGGGATCGGCCACAACGCGATCCTGTTTGCCTGGCTCGGGCAAGAGGCTGGGGTTGCGGCCGCACGGGCGGGGTATGACGTGGTCATGTGCCCGGCCCAACACGCCTATCTCGACATGGCCCATACCGGCCAGCGCGACGATTGGGGGGCGTTCGGGGTGGGCAATACCGATCTCGAGGAGACGGTCGGCTGGAACCCGGTGCCCGAAGGCGCCGAGGACATCGCCCGGCGGATCATCGGCGTGCAAGGGAACTTCTGGAGCGAATTCACCACCGACGACGACCACTTGTGGCCGATGCTGATGCCGCGGCTGCTTGGCGTCGCAACCTCCGCCTGGAGCCGCCAGGGGGTGCTGGACGGGCCCGGTCTGAGGACGCTGGCGGACGGGTATCGGGCGAGTATGGATGGGTTCTGGCGCTGGAACCACGCGGCCTGACACGGGGTCGTTCGGCGCAGGTCCGGTCACGGGGTGGCCCGGGCGGACGGGATAAAACCGCCCGGGCCTCGACCGGAGGGTCGGTTGGGGGTGGTGTGCGGACCGGGCGGCGCGTTCGGGTCTTCAAGGGGCCGCCACCCGACCCGATAGAATACATGGGTTTTCGCCCTTCACGTGTCATCGGGCCGGGCGTTCACCTTCCTGTGCCGCACGGGAACGTCACGAAGTCGCGAGTCCAGTTGTGTTCGAAAAGTATAAGCGTCGAGTCGCCAACATGCATAAATCGCCAATAAATCAAGAATAAAATCATTTCCGCTTTACAGCCCGGAACCGATAGCTCACCGTGCTGCGCAGGGATCAGGCGCGTCAGACGCCAGACCCTTCAGAGGCAACGAACTTTGGTGCTTTTCTGCTCCACTGAGGTTCAAAAAAGAGCAGAAAGGGACAGCCACATGTCGGCGACCGAGCACTTCCTTGAACCGGAAGACCTGCATCCTATTGATATTGTCGAAACCCTCGCCGAAGCGCAGGCTTGGGATTTCAACCGCGTGGCCGACGACCAGATCGCCATGGCGGTCGAAGGTCAGTGGCGGACGTATTCGATCACCCTCGCCTGGAGCGCTTACGACGAGACCCTTCGCTTGATCTGCACCTTCGAGATGGAGCCGCCGGAGGCGCGGCTTCCCGAGCTTTACGAGGCGCTCAATCTCACCAACGACCAGATCTGGGCCGGGGCTTTCACCTACTGGTACGAACAGCGGCTGATGGTCTACCGCTACGGGCTGGTGCTGGCCGGTGGCCAGATGGCCGGGCCGGAACAGCTCAACCTGCTGATCGGCTCCGCGGTGGCGAATTCGGAGCGGTTCTACCCTGCCTTTCAGCTTGCAACCTGGGGCGACCGTTCGGTCGAGGATGCCATGAAAGTGGCGATTTCCGAAGCCTACGGGCGCGCCTGACAGACTGCCAAGACGCCGCATTCAACGGCGCGTGTGCATTGCAACTGCCCCCCGGTGCCCCTCGCATCGGGGGGCGTATTATTTCGGCCCGCTCAACATCGGCGCAGTCTTCGTGACGGTCTGGACCCGTGCCGGCCGGTTGGGCTCTGCGTCCCAAATCCCCGGCCAGAGCCGCGAGCTGGTCGATGGCGGTGCCCCAGCCCTCGAAAACCCCATCTCGGCATGTTGGCTGCGCGCGTCCACGTTGGCGTGGAGCGCCCGGACGGTGATCTTGGTGCCGGNNTCGGTCGGGGCCAGGATGTAGACCCCGGTCATGAAGCCGCTGCCGGTGGGATGAAAGCCNGGGGCCATCGCGTCGGTGAANGCNANNATGCGCTCGGGCTCGACCACGAGGATGCATCCCGGGCCCTCGTCCATCGCCGCGCCGNCGGGACCGCGGATCGGGGTGTGGACCGCGCCGCCCGGGCGGGGCTCCANCACCACGTCATGTGCGGCGCAGGGCTAGGGGTGGAACCACTGCTCGACCAGCGCGGGCCCGGTGAGGCAGCGCAAGACATTGGCGGGGCTGGCGGCGATCACCTTTTCCAGGTCAAGGTCGGTCTCGGGGTTGAAGGCGAAGATGTCCATGTCTTGTCCTCTCGGGTTTGCCGGCGGAGGGTCCCTGGTCCGGTCGCGGGACCGGCAACTTGGACCCCGCTCAGGACGACCGGTCCTTTCCGGGCATCTGCTTTCCGGGCATCGGGTTGGTCGCGAACTCCAACCGCCTTGCGACGGCTTCGAGCCGGGCGAGGCGACCTTGCCAGAGCGCGCGCTGGCGATCGAGCCAGCCGTCGATCGGATCGAGCGATTTCGGACGCAGCGCCACCATCCGCTGGCGGCCCTGTTTGCGGGTGGCGACGAGCCCTGCGTCTTCCAGCACCTCGATATGGCGCAGGAAGGAGGGCAGGGCCATGTCATGCGGAGCGGCCAGCGCGCCAACCGGTTGAGCGCCATCGGCGAGTTGTTCGACCACGGCGCGGCGGGTCGGATCGGCGAGGGCAGAGAAGAGTGCGTCGATTTGGTTAGTCATGTGGCTAAGTGTTTGCGCGAGGCCTTGCCAAGTCAATTAGAAACTTAGCGCATGGGCTAAGCTTTCTTCACTTTCTTCGCTTGCCCCCGACGGTCAGCCACCTAGACTCGCCGCCATGCCCGATACCCCCCGATTCATTCACCTGCGCCTCCACTCCGAGTATTCGCTCCTCGAAGGCGCCGTTCCGGTCAAGAAACTCGCCGGTCTCTGTGAGGCCCATTCGATGCCCGCTGTGGCGGTGACCGACACCGATAACATGTTCTGCGCGCTGGAGTTTTCGGAATACGCCGCGGGTGCTGGGGTGCAGCCGATCATCGGCTGCCAGGTCTCCATCGCCTACGATACCCCGGCGCCGGGCGAAACGGCGAAGCCGCCCGCGCCCCTGGTTCTGCTCGCCCAGACCGAGACCGGCTACGAGAACCTGATGAAGCTCAACACCTGCCTCTACGTCGACAAGCACGACGGCGTGCCGCAGGTCACGCTGGACGAACTGGCGGCGCATGCGCAGGGGCTCATCTGCCTCACCGGCGGAGCCGAGGGGCCCTTGGGCAAGCTCCTGCAGACCGGTCACCGGGCAGAGGCGCAGGCGCTGCTCGTGCGCCTCGCCGCGAGCTACCCTGAGCGTCTCTATATCGAGCTGCAACGCCACCCGGTCGAGACCGGGCAATTGCCCGAGCCCGAACGGCTGACCGAACGCGGGTTCATCGAGATGGCCTATGCGCATGCCCTGCCGCTGGTCGCGACCAACGATGTCTATTTCCCCAAGCCAGCGCTGTTCGAGGCGCATGATGCGCTGATCTGCATCAAGGAGGGGGCTTACGTCGACCAGCAGGAGCCGCGCCGCCACCTGACGCCGCAGCATTATTTCAAGAGCCCGCAAGAGATGGTGACGCTGTTCGCCGATCTGCCCGAGGCGGTGGAGAACACCGTCGAGATCGCGCGGCGCTGTGCGTTCAAGGTGGCCAAGCGCGATCCGATCCTGCCGAAATTCGCCGATGACGAGGTCGAGGAATTGCGCCGCCAGGCCTGGGAGGGGCTCGAGGCCCGGCTCGCGGTCATCCCGCACGCCGCCCCCGTCGAGGACTACCATGCGCGGCTGAAATTCGAGCTCGGCATCATCGAGCAGATGGGTTTCCCGGGCTACTTCCTGATCGTCGCCGATTTCATCAAGTGGTCGAAAGACCAGACCATACCCGTCGGTCCGGGCCGGGGGTCCGGTGCCGGCTCGCTGGTGGCCTATGCGCTGACCATCACCGACCTCGATCCGTTGCGCTATTCGCTGCTGTTCGAGCGCTTCCTCAATCCCGAGCGGGTCTCGATGCCCGACTTCGACATCGACTTCTGCATGGACCGGCGCGAGGAAACCATCCGCTACGTCCAGGAGAAATACGGCCGCGACAAGGTCGGCCAGATCATCACCTTCGGCGCGCTCCTGTCGAAAGCGGCGGTGCGCGACGTCGGCCGGGTGTTGCAGATGCCCTATATGCAGGTCGACCGGCTGTCGAAGATGATCCCGGTGGAAGGGGTGAAGCCGGTCTCGATCGAAAAGGCCCGCGCCGAGGAGCCGAGGCTCGGCGAGGAGGCACGCCGCGAGGAGGTGGTGGCGCGGCTGCTGGACTACGCCCAGCAGATCGAGGGCCTGCTCCGCAACGCTTCGACCCATGCCGCCGGCGTGGTGATCGGCGACCGGCCGCTCGACCAGTTGGTGCCGCTTTACCAGGACCCGCGCTCCGACATGCCGGCGACCCAGTTCAACATGAAATGGGTGGAACAGGCGGGGCTGGTGAAGTTCGACTTCCTCGGGTTGAAAACCCTCACGGTGGTTCAGAACGCGATCGATTTGATCCACGCGAGCGGGCGTGATCTGCACATCGCGCCCGACGGGGCCACGATTTATCAACCTGCCGAAGGCGCCGAGAACCAGATCAACGCGATCCCGCTCGACGACGAACGAACCTACGCGCTCTACGCCAGCGCCAGGACGGTCGCGGTGTTCCAGGTGGAAAGCTCAGGGATGATGGATGCGCTGCGGCGGATGCGGCCCACCTGTATCGAAGACATCGTCGCCCTGGTGGCGCTCTACCGGCCCGGGCCGATGGAGAACATCCCGACCTATTGCGACGTGAAGAACGGCGCAAAGAAGCGCGCTTCGGTGCATCCGCTGATCGACCATATCCTCGAAGAGACCCAAGGCATCATCGTCTACCAGGAGCAGGTGATGCAGATTGCCCAGGTGATGGCGGGTTATTCGCTCGGTGGCGCCGACCTTCTGCGCCGGGCGATGGGCAAGAAGATCAAGGAGGCGATGGACGCGGAGCGGCCGAAGTTCGAGAAGGGTGCGGCCGAGAACGGGGTGGACGCGAAGAAGGCCTCCGAGGTCTTCGACCTGCTCGAGAAATTTGCCAACTACGGTTTCAACAAGTCGCACGCCGCGGCTTACGCGGTGGTGAGCTATCAGACCGCCTGGTTGAAGGCGAACCACCCCGTCGAGTTCATGGCGGGTGTGATGAACTGCGACATCCACCTGACCGACAAGCTCGGGGTCTATGCCGAGGAGGTGCGGCGCGGCCTCGACATCGAGATCGTGCCGCCCTGCGTGAACCGTTCGCAGGCCACCTTCACGGTCAAGGATGGCAAGATCCATTACGCTCTCGGCGCGCTCAAGAACGTTGGTGTCGAGGCGATGCGGCTGATCGTTGAGGCGCGGAACGTCGAGGGCGTGGACAAGCCCTTCGTGACGCTGTTCGACCTTGCCCGGCGGGCCGACCTCAAGCGTGTGGGCAAACGGCCGCTCGAGATGCTGGCACGCGCCGGTGCCTTCGACGTGCTCGATCCGAACCGGGCCCGGGTGCTCGCCTCGCTCGATGCGCTGGTCGGCTATTCGGCGGCGATCCACGACCAGCGCAGCTCCGCGCAGGTCTCGCTGTTCGGCGAGGCGGGAGACGACTTGCCGGAGCCCCGGCTGATCCCGGTCGGCGACTGGCTGCCGTCCGAGCGGCTCGGCGAAGAGCACAAGGCGGTCGGCTTCTATCTCTCCGGTCACCCGCTCGACGACTACCTGCCGGCGTTGAAGCGCAAAGGCGTGCTGACGCTCGAAGACGTGACGAGGAAGGCCGCGCGCACGCCGCTGATCGCGAAGATGGCGGGCACCGTGTCGTCACGTCAGGAGCGCAAGTCGGCACGCGGCAACCGCTTTGCTTTCGTTGGCCTGTCCGACCCGACCGGGCTTTACGAAGTCACGCTGTTTTCGGATGTGCTCGACGCCGCGCGCGATCACCTCGAAACCGGCGCGAACGTGGTGGTCACGGTCGAAGCCAACATGGAGGCGGAGCAGCTGAAATTGCTTGCCCGCTCGGTCGCGCCGGTCGACACGGTCGTCGCCGATGCGGGCGGGATGGCGCTTCGGGTTTTCCTGGCCGAGCCGGAGGCTGCCGCGACCGTGGCCTCGCTGCTGGACAAGGCCGCGCAACAGGCGAAGGGCGCGCGGCCCGGATCGGTTTCGCTTTGCCTGATGGACCCGACGCTGCCGCCGCCGATCGCAGAGATCGAGATGGAGATTGGTGATGCCGTCCCGCTCAACCCGCAGATCAAGGGGGCGTTGAAATCGCTTCCGGGGGTGTTGAGCGTGGAGGAGGTGTAGCGCTTCCAAACGGTGCGCCTTGCGGCGCGCAGGTTCGGTCGATGGGGGCGCTGCCCCAAACTCCCGCAGTACTTGGACCAAGAAAAAGGGAGTGCCCGCCGGGATGCGGACGGCAGCCGGGCGCCTTGCGAGCCTCCGCGGTACTGCGCCGGGAACACAGGCAGGCGCGCCCTGGACCCAAGACCCGGACCCAAGACCCGGACCGCAGTACGACCCCGCGGGGCCTTCCACCTCGCAGGATCGCTTTTCTTTCGGCGGTCATCGGCTTTGCAGCCTGCCGCGCACCGACCATGTTGGCAGGAATGGATTAAGAAATGGTTGCCGCTCAGCCGTTTTCGGGCGCGGCCGACAGGATTTCCAGCGCGGCGGCGTGGATCTCGGCATTGGCGGCAGCGAGGATCCGGCCGCCGTTGTGGGCCGGTTGCCCGCGCCACCCCGTGACGATGCCGCCGGCCGCCTCGATCACCGCCATCGGCCCCTGGATATCGTATGGCGCGAGCCCGGCCTCGACGACGAGGTCTATCTGGCCGGCCGCGACCAGCGCATAGGCGTAGCAATCGAGGCCGTAGCGGGTGAGTTTGGTGCGGGGCGCGAGGGTGTGGAAGGCCTCACGCTCTGTGATGCTGCCGACTTCGGGAAAGGTCGTGAACAGGATCGCGTCCTCGAGCGGACGCGGCGGCCGGGTGGCAAGCCTGCGGTGTCCTTGCGGACCCGTGACCTCGGCCNTGCCGAAGCCGCCGATGAAACGTTCACCGATGAAGGGTTGGTCGATCACACCGAGGCGCGGCCCGCGTTCGTCGCCGACCGCAATCAGCACGCCCCAGGTCGGGGTGCCGGAGAGGAAGGCGCGGGTGCCGTCGACCGGGTCGAGCACCCAGGTCAGGCCGGTGGTGCCGGGCTGGCTGCCAAATTCTTCCCCCAAGATCGCATCGTCCGGACGCCGTTCGGCGAGCACGTCGCGCATCGCCGCCTCGGCCTCGCGGTCGGCGGCGGTGACCGGGTCGAAGCCCTCGGCGAGCTTGTTGTCCGCGGCCAGGCCCGGGACACGGAAATGGCGCAGCGTGGCCGTACGCGCAACGTCCGCCATGGCATGGGCCGTGGCGATCAGCTCGTGTTGTATGTGCGGGGCTTCGATACTCATTGGCTCCACCAGGGAAACGCCCCCCGGCGGTAGCCAATGGCGGTCAGCGCGTCAAGCAGCGTCCGAGAGAACGCGCGCCAGTTCGAAAAGCCGACGGCGCTGGTTTTCCGGGATCGCGTAGTAGGAGCGGACCAGCTCCAGCGCTTCCTTGTCGGCGAGAATGTCGCCCGGCAGGGTGGTCTCGGCGGGTTTGGCGCCGGCCTCGAGCCCTTCAAAGAAGAAATCGACCGGCACCGAGAGCGCTTCAGAGATGTCCCACAGCCGCGATGCGCTGACGCGGTTCATCCCGGTCTCGTACTTCTGGATCTGCTGGAACTTGATACCGACTTTCTCGGCCAGTTGCTGCTGAGTCATCCCGACCATCCACCGACGGTGGCGGATGCGTTTCCCGACGTGGACATCCACAGGGTGTTTCATGCGACTCTCCTCATACAACCTAACAACGGCACCAAACACTACAAACGTGCACGTGCCGACAACCTGTCTTTTTGGTCATATTTTGATCAAAAATTAAAAAGGCTGTCAAATCAAACCGTTGTTTGCGATATGCCAACCGCCGACCACCTGTTCCGCGGTTGGCGATTCNTTCNAACATACTCGCCAAACGTGTTTTGCACAAACGTTTGCAAAATGCGAAGGCAACTTGGCGGGTCTCGATGATTCTCTCATAACGTGTATTTCTGAAGGTCTTGATGCGCGACCCCGGTTCTGCTCGCCAACCGGGCATGGCACGATTATTGTCGCGGCGACGAGGGAAGGCCCATGCGCGCATATCAATCACTTGAACGAGGCACAGCGCCCGTTTTNCGCGATGTTATCGCGCGGGCACCCTCAAAAGGCGAGGTGCGCGTCGAAATCGCCGCTTGCGGGCTGAACTTTGCCGATCTCCTGATGGCCGAGGGCCGGTACCAGGACACGCCGCCGGTACCGTTTACGCTTGGGCTGGAATTTGCGGGCGTGGTGGTCGAGCGGGGGGAAGGCGTTGCCCACCCGCCCGTCGGCGCCCGGGTCGCGGTGGTCGCGGGGCAGGGCGGGCTCGCCACCAGTGCGACGGTTGCGGCCGCGCGGTGCGTGGTGATGCCCGATGCGATGTCCTTCGCCGAGGCCGCCGGGTTCCAGGTCGCCTATGGCACCAGCCATCTCGGTCTGGTCGGCCGGGCGCGGCTCGCCGCGGGCGAAACCCTGCTCGTGCTCGGTGCCGCGGGCGGTGTGGGGCTGACGGCGGTGGAGGTCGGAAAACGCCTTGGCGCCCGGGTCATCGCGGTGGCGCGGGGGCCGGCGAAGCTCGCGGTCTGCCGGGCGGCGGGCGCCGATCACCTGATCGACAGCGAAACCGAAGACCTGCGTGAGACGATCAAGGCGCTGGGCGGCGCCGATGTGGTCTACGACCCGGTCGGGGGCCCCCAGTTCACCGAGGCGCTCAGGGCCACCAACCCCGGCGGGCGGATCTTGATCGTCGGTTTTGCGAGCGGAGAGGTGCCGCAGATCCCGGCGAACCACCTGCTGGTAAAGAACGTCGATGTTCTGGGCTATTGGTGGGGCGGGTACGTGAAGTTTCGCCCCGTGGCGCTTGCCGACAGCATGTCCGAGCTCCTCGCATGGTACCGGGCCGGGCAGTTGGCGCCGCACGTGAGCCACGAGATCCCGTTCGAACAAGTCGAGGCGGCCTTCGAATTGCTTCGGACCCGAAAATCGACCGGAAAGGTCGTGGTGACGATGGCGTGACCCCCGGGGCAGCGTTCTGCAGGTATCCAGCGCTGAAACAAACGTCAGTACGTCGGCGCGACCGTTTCCCGCCGCGGCGAGAAATCCAATGCCTTCCGGCGCGGCGCGCGCGCCAAAGCCCGCGCGCGTCCCTAGTCGCTGTAGGCCTCGAGCAGAAGGCGCACCAGCGCGCGCTCGGCCTGGCCGCGCAGCGTGTCGGCGACGTAGAGGTTGATCCGCGTGGCGCCGATCTCGGGCAGGGCCCCGGCGTGGTCGATCCGCTCCATGACCGGCGGGATCGTGCCTTCCGGCACCGCATGCACCGCGAGGTCGGCCGAGACCGAGGCCTCGATCGCGCGGCTCATTTCCGAGGTCACCGCCATCTCCCAGGGCACGCCCGCTTCGTCCAACGCGGCCTCGACGCCGGCGCGGAAGATGTTGCGGCGCTCAAAAGCCAGGCGCAGGGGCCGGGTCCGCCAGGTGGTGCCGCCGATTGCGCCAACCCAGATCAGCGGCACCGTGGTGAGTGTGCGTCCGCCCGCCTGCACCTCGTCCTCGGTGGTCAGGATCACATCCGCTTCGCCGCGGCCGAACATCATCTTGAGCCGTTCGGTGTAAGACGATACCAGGGTCACCTTCATCCGCGGATACTCGGCATGGAAGCGCCGCAGCACCGGTGGCAGCGCCGGGTAGACGACGTCATGCGGCACCCCGAGAACCACCTCGCCCTCGAATGCGGCATCGGTGAAGCGCGACCAGACCTCGTCGTTGAGGGCGAGGATCCGGCGGGCGTAGCCGAGCAGCTTTTCGCCATCCGCAGTCAGGACCACCCCCCGCCCTGCGCGTTCCAGCAACTGGCGCCCGAGCGCCTCCTCGAGCCGCTTGAGCTGCATCGAGACGGCCGATTGGGTGAGGTGCAGAAGTCCGGCGGCGCGGGTCACCCCGCCCGCTTCGGCTACGGTGGCGAAAGCGCGCAGAGCGGTCATGTCGAGGTTCCGGGACACATCAACTCCTGTGATATGTTAACCAACAATCATTCATTTTTCTTATGTCACGAAACGATATAATGTCAACTGAGGAGGGGGCACCTCTCGTGTGAGAACACCTATTGAGGCATGGAGACATAAATGCACGCGACATTCGCCAATCACAGTCACACCCACCGCGCCGGGCGCGGGATTCGCCCGATCAAGTGGTTGGTTCAGGCCCTGGCCACCCGGCAGCAGCGGATGCAGCTCGACCAGTTGGACGATCACCTGCTGCGCGACATCGGAGTCGACCGCCGAACGGCGTACTGGGAAGCACACCGGCCGTTCTGGGATCGCCCGTAGCGGTTCACGATGCCGTGACGTCCGTGCCGACCGAGCCGGACCCAAAAAGCCTTGAAATAGCCACAGCGCTAGCCAATATGCCCTCTGAGCGGATCCCACACGGGACCGTCAAGGAATTTGCCAGTCTGGAGGCTTGATACATGGCTGAATTGAGATCGACGCGGACGGCGGCTGGTACCCGTACGGCCCAGATCGACGAGGGCCTTCGCGCCCATATGAACAAGGTCTACGGCACAATGTCCGTGGGCCTGCTTTTCACCGCGCTGGTGGCCTGGGCAATCGGCACGATGGTGGTGTCATCGACGCCGACCGAATACATGCTGCGTGAAGGGCAATACCTCACACAACTCGGCTACTCGCTTTTCGCCTCTCCGCTCAAGTGGGTGATCATGTTCTTGCCGCTGGTGATGGTGTTTGCGTTCAGCGCCACCATCAACCGGCTTTCGGCGGCCGGGGCACAGCTGTTCTTCTATGTCTTCGCGGCCGCCATGGGGCTGTCGATCTCATGGATCTTCGTTGTCTTCACCGATGTCTCGATCGCCAGCACCTTCCTCGCGACGGCTGCGGCCTTCGCAGGTCTTTCCCTCTGGGGCTACACCACAAAGAAAGATATATCCGGCTGGGGTTCGTTCCTGATCATGGGGGTCGTCGGCCTGATCGTCGCGTCGATCATCAACATCTTCCTGCAAAGCGAAATGCTGGCTTGGACGGTGTCCTTCCTCGGTGTGCTGATCTTCGCGGGTCTCACCGCCTATGACACCCAGCGGATCAAGACCGACTACATCCAGCATGCCCAGGCGATGGACGGCGAATGGCTGGCCAAGTCGGCGATCATGGGGGCGCTGAACCTCTACCTCGACTTCATAAACCTGTTCATGTTCCTGCTTCAGTTCATGGGCAGCCGCGAGTAACACCAAGCGTATGTCGAAACGGCCTTGGGCCGGTCCTGCGGGGCCGGCCCTTTTGTTTTGCCCTTGAGGTCAGGGGGGCCGGCTCGTCTGGCCGTCTCTCCCCGGCACGCTAAAGCCCTGCACTCTCCCCCCTCACGCCGTTTTCGCGCCGCATTCAGGCGATACTTCAAGAACTTGCCAGAGGATTTGGAGGGAAACGGTCATGGACGTCATCATCGAGTCGCTTGCCGCGCGCCCGGTCATCACCGTCGGCGTGGGCGCATTTCTCAGCGGTGTCGCGCTGTTCTACCTGGTCATTCAGCGCACCCGCAAGCATCGGGTTCGGGAGATGGACGAACAGGGCAACTGACCCGCACAACGAGAAAAGGCCGCGCCTTCGGGCGCGGCCTTTCTCGTTTCCCCGCACGCGCGTTGGCGGGGAAGAACAACGCGTGGCAAGATTACTTGATCTTGCCTTCCTTGTACTCGACATGCTTGCGCACGACCGGGTCGTATTTGCGCACGGTCATCTTCTCGGTCATGGTCCGCGCGTTTTTCTTGGTCACGTAGAAATGGCCGGTGCCCGCGCTCGAGTTCAGGCGGATCTTGATGGTGGTCGGTTTCGCCATGGTCTTCGCTCCTCATCGGACCCATCCCGGGCCCGGTAAATCCTTGAAACCCGCTTTTTAGCGGCCCGCTGCCCCGAGTCAACCGCAAACCGCGGTTTCGTGATATCCTGCCGGTTCACCGCGACAGGAAAGGTTACGCACATGAAACTCGGCGCATTTTCGATCAGTCTGGCGGTCAAGGAAATCGAGGCCTCCCGCGCCTTCTATGCGCATCTCGGTTTCGAGCAAGCCGGGGGCGACGCCGGCCAGGGCTGGCTGATCCTGCGCAACGGGACCACGACCATCGGGCTGTTCCAGGGCATGTTCGAGGCCAACCTCATGACCTTCAATCCCGGATGGGACGCCGCCGCCCAGCCGCTCGAAGATTTCGAGGACGTGCGGGCGATCCAGGCGAGGCTCCAGGCAGCCGGGCTCGCGCTGACCCAGGAGACAGACCCCGACGGCACCGGCCCCGCGCACATCGCCCTCACCGATCCCGACGGCAACGCAATCCTGATCGACCAACACGTCTGAAAGACGCCCGGTCAACTGGCCCGGCCAACTGGCCCGGACTCGGCGCGGGCGAAGGGTGAGCGAAGGGCGGGCGAAGGGCGGGCGAAGGGTGGGCGAACTCGGACAGGGGGTCAACTATTTGATATTTAATACGTTAGCGCTAACTGCAAGTTCGCGCGGGCGAAGCCTGAAACCGGCCCCCCAGCGCTTTATTCGTCAAGACATCCCATGAGGGGGTTTGGGGGTGTGAACCCCCAACAAACAAACCTGCGCGCCGCAAGGCGCACAATTTGACAGCAAGCGCGCGGACGGCCTGTAAGCCGGATTCTGTGACGGGTTGCCCCGCCGGCGACCATTCCTCTGCGGCGCCCGTTGCCGGACGCCTCTAGCTGCCAACCCGGACCTCCGGGCCAAGGCGGCCCTGCGGCCTTGCGGCCAACGTGAGATCCCTATTCGGCATTGCTCCCGGTGGGGCTTGCCATGCCGGAACCGTTGCCGGCCCCGCGGTGGGCTCTTACCCCACCGTTTCACCCTTACCCCGTATTGCCGGAGGCGAACCTCCAAACTCTGCAGGGCGGTTTGTTCTCTGTGGCGCTTTCCCTCGGGTTGCCCCGGCCGGGCGTTACCCGGCACCGTTGCCTTGTGGAGTCCGGACTTTCCTCTCGCGTGACCTGGCAACGCCAGGCACGAAAGCGGCCGCCCGGCCATCCGCGCCCACTGCATTTAGGCGCTGGGGGCGGTCCGGTCAACGGGGAAGCGGCGGGCGAGGTCGCGGGCGGCGGCCATGTCCGGCCCGTCGAGCGGNCCCTCGCCCCAGGGGCGAAAGCGGGCGCGGAAGGCGGTGAGGACCGTATCCAGCCCGGCTTCGACCGGATAGCCGAAGCGCTCGGCGGCGGCGAGGAAAGCGGTCTCGTCCGGGGTGTCGGTGCCCGCGTCCGGCTCCGGCCAGACCGCGCGCCCGGCGTGCGCGAGGCGCCGCCAGTCGAACCGGGGCCCGGGATCCCATTTCCGGGTCGGCGCGAAATCCTGGTGGCCGATCACGCCAGCGGGCGGAATGTTCCAACGGGTCAGGATGCCGTCCAGCAGCGTTTCGAGCCGGTCCATGAGCGGGGCCGAAAAGGGTGTCGACCCGGTGTTGTCGAGCTCGATGCCGATCGACCGGGAATTGATGTCTCCCGAGCCTCCCCAGGTGCCGCGCCCGGCATGCCAGGCGCGGTTTTCCTCGTCGACCAGGTGGTACAGGCGCCCGTCGCGGGCGACGAGATAATGCGCAGAGACCTGGTGTTCGGGTGCGCAGAGCCGGTCGAGCGCCTCGTCGAGCACGGCCATGCCGGTGAAATGGATCACCACGAGGGAGGGCAGGCGCCCGTCGCGCCGGGGCCCGAAATTGGGGCTGGGATGGGCGCAGACGTGGGTGGGGGCCGGACCGGGCCCTGGACCCCGCAGCGGCATCAGCTCTCGCCGGGGGTCTCGATGACCTCGTATTGATCGACCACTGCTGGCGCGCCGCCCTGGGCCGCGCGGAAGGGCCTGGGATCCCAATAGCAGGCGAAACCGTCGCCGTCGGGATCCAGGCTGAAGCGGTCGCGTTTGGGGCCGCCGGCGTCGAGGAAAGCTTCCTGGGCCAGGTCCGGGCTGGCGTATTTCGGACAGTTGCGTTCGAACCGGGCCTGCAACGCGATGCCGGAGCGGCGATAGAGCGCCTGGCCCGGCACGTTGGTGGTCGCGAGCGCGTAAGCCACGATCGAGGCGCCGGTGCCGTCGGGGCGCGGCGGCAGTTCGGTCGGCTCGATCACCACGTATTGCGATCGGTTCTGGTCGATCCGCTCGGCGTCGGAGGCGATGGTTTCGCGCGCGCTGACGGCGGCAAAGCTCTGCTCGTCGGAGATCGCGGCGGCTGCGGCGGGATCGGCAGGACTGCCGGCGGTGGCCGCACCGGCCGCCATGGCCGAGAGCGGTGCGGCGCCGGTCGCGGGGGCCGGGGCCTGGGCTTGGGCCTGGGCTTGGGCCGGGGCGGTCGTGGCGTTCGGGTCGGCCACGCCCAGCACGGCGGCCGCGGTGCTGGTGGCATCGCGCGGGGCGCTTGTCACCGGCGCGGGCGCGGCGGCGGAGGCGCCGCTGTCAGGGATCTGCGGGCTGCACGCGGCGAGCGCGAGCAGGGAAACGGTGATGAGGCTTGGCTTGCGCATTTGGGTCCCGTCCGGCCTTGTCTGGGGTATCGTGCCTGGCTTGTCGTGCCTGGCTTGTCGTGTCCGGCTTGTCGTGTCTGGTCTGGCTTGTCGTGTCTCGGCGCCTTACCACCATTTGCCGGGCTTGGAAACGAACCCGGCAGCCCCTTCGAGCGCGTAGGCGACATTCAGCAGATCGCCCTCTTCCCAGGGCCGCCCGATCAGCTGAAGCCCGAGCGGCAGGCCTTTGGCATCGAGCCCGGCGGGCACCGCGATGCCGGGCAGGCCGGCGAGGTTCACGGTGACGGTGAAGACGTCGTTGAGATACATCTCGACCGGGTCCGCATCCGCCATCTCGCCCAGCCCGAAGGCGGCCGAGGGCGTGGCGGGGGTGAGGATCGCGTCGACGCCTTGGGCGAATGCGTCATCGAAGTCGCGCTTGATCAGGCTGCGCACCTTGCGGGCGCGGTTGTAGTAGGCGTCATAGAAGCCGGCCGACAGCACGTAGGTGCCGACCATCACGCGCCGCTGGACCTCGGCGCCNAAGCCTTCCGCGCGGGTCTTTTCGTACATCTCGGTGATGCCGTCGCCGGCGCCGAGCTTGGCNCGGCGCCCGTAGCGCACGCCGTCGTAGCGGGCGAGGTTCGACGAGGCCTCGGCGGGGGCGATCACGTAATAGGTCGGCAGCGCGTATTTGGTGTGCGGCAGCGAGATGTCGATCACCCGCGCACCGGCATCGGCGAGCATCGCTTTGCCGTCGTCCCAGAGCTTCTCGATCTCGGCCGGAGTGCCGTCGATGTGGTACTCGCGCGGGATGCCGATGACCTTGCCCTTGATGTCGCCGGTCAGCGCCGCCTCGAAATCGGGTACCGCGATCGCTGCGGAGGTCGAATCCTTCGGGTCGTGCCCGGCCATCGCGCCGAGCATGATCGCCGCGTCGCGCACCGACTTGGTCATCGGCCCGGCCTGGTCGAGCGACGAGGCGAAGGCGACGATGCCCCAGCGCGACACCCGCCCGTAGGTGGGCTTGAGCCCGGTGATGCCGGTGAGTGCGGCCGGCTGGCGGATCGAGCCGCCGGTGTCGGTGCCGGTGGCGGCGAGGCAGAGATCGGCGGCGACCGCACTGGCCGAGCCGCCCGAGGAGCCGCCGGGCGTGAGCTTGCGGTCGTCCACTTTCCACGGATTGACCGCATCGCCGTAGACGCTGGTTTCGTTGGAGCTACCCATGGCGAACTCATCCATGTTGAGCTTGCCCAGCATCACCGCGCCGGCATCGAACAGATTGGTGGTGACGGTCGATTCGTACTCGGGCTTGAAGCCTTCGAGGATCCGGCTCGCCGCCTGGCTGGCGACGCCCTTGGTGCAGAACAGATCCTTGATGCCGAGCGGAATGCCGGTCATCGCGCTCACCTTTTCGCCGGCTTTCAGCCGCTCATCGGCGGCCTCGGCCTGGGCATGGGCGATCTCGGGCGTGTTGTGGACGAAGGCATTGAGGGCGCCCGCCGCGTCGATGGCGCCAAGACAGGCCTCGGTGAGCTCGACGGCGGTGACGTCGCCCTTGGCGAGTGCGTCGCGGGCCTCGGCGATGGTCAGCTTGTTCAGGTCCGACATGATCACTCCACCATTTTCGGAACGGCAAAGAAGCCCTCGCGGGCGTCGGGCGCGTTCGCCAGGATCTTTTCGGGGAAACCGCCGTCGGTCACCACATCTTCGCGGCGCTTGAGGCGCATCGGCGTGACCGAGACCATCGGCTCGACGTCATCGACATCGACCTCGTTCAGTTGCTCGATGAAATCGAGGATGTTGGAAAACTCCTGGGCGAGCGCGGGCAGGTGGTCTTCGTCGACCTTGATCCGCGCGAGATGCGCCACTTTGCGAGCGGTTTCGATGTCGATCGACATGAGGTTGGCCTCCAGATGCGTTGCTTCGGGGTTTAGCCGTGGGCGCGGGGCGGCGCAAGCGGGCGGGGGCCGGGCGACGGCGTTTCGAAACGCCGTAACACGCGGTTTCGAAACCGCGTGGCACGCCGCTTGCAAGCGGCGTCCGGCGCGGAACGGAACGCTGGGTATCCGATGGGAAACGCCGTTTTGTCGAATCCGTGCCGGCCGGTCCGTTTCCGTGCTGGCGAGCCCAACGGCGGGGGATGCCCATCCAGCGGCAAACCGAAAGCTCTTGAGAGAAGTCCATGACCGATCCCGCGGCCGATCCCGCCCCCCATCCGGCTTACATGCTCACCCTCACCTGCGCCGACCAGCCCGGCAGTGTCGCCGCCGTTTCCGCGGCGATCTCGGCGCTTGGCGGGAACATCCTTGAAACCAACCAGTATCGTGACCCGGAAACCAACTGCTTCTTCATGCGGGTGGCTTTTGAGGCGGCGGGCTTTGCCAGGTCCGATGCCGTGCGCCTGCGCCTCGCCCCGATCCTCACCGCCTACGACATGGACGCCCGGGTCGCCGAGGCGGGCCGCAAGCCGAAGATCATCCTGATGGTCTCCAAGTTCGACCACGCGCTCTTGCACCTGCTCTACCAGATCCGCGTGGGCTGGCTCGAGGCCGAAAGTCGCGGCGGCCGTCTCGAACCACGACGACCGCCGCGAGGCCGCCGCGCGCGACGGCATCCCCTTT
>JGI24025J20009_10000698_pt1 | contig 26052 bp, 26 predicted proteins | sample Cruoilmetagenom3_FD_20009 | JGI IMG/M metagenome (IMG submission 20009) | reverse complement strand
CCGGAAGTGTTTGAGCAATATGGCATCACCGTGGTGCCCCTGCGCATTCATTTCGGGATGGAGGCTTTCCTTGATGGCGTCAACATCACCAAAAGACTTTATCGGAAATAGGGGTCAAGCGAAAAGTTGAGCCAATTCATCATCGAGTTGCGGTTGACGGCAGGTGGTGCGTAGGTTATGCAAGCCACAAGCAATATCCATCACCAGATCATCAAAGCCTGTCTTGGTGTTGCGGAAGATGTCTTTGACAATCCGACAGCGTTTGATACCGCTAATGATATGTTCCACGATGATGCGTACGCTGTTCATAACTCGGTTGAAGAATCTGTCTGCCAAAGGCAACTCCTGACCGCGGGGCTTCTTGCGAGGCTGAAAGGCAATCACCCCTTCGGGTTCATAGCCCTGAAAACCCTTGTCTTTGTGCAAGAGGGATTTGGCGGGAAAGATATACCCCTCTTCATCACAGATCTTCTTGTCGCTCTTCTTGCCTTCATAAGTCTGACTGAGATACTGCACTTGCCTGGTGAAAGCATCGACAATGATGTTGTTCTTGCAGGTGTGGGTCTTCTTCTTCCCGCTGTAGTACTTCTTTTGCTGTTGCGGGTCACTGGGGCGCTGGATTCGGCGTTCGGTGCCATCAATCATGAACTCCAAGCCATCACATTGGGCCAGAACAGCCTCCAAGTTGGCTGGATCTCGCTCGGGCAGATATTGGGCCATCCCCAAGGTCATCCGCAGGACATTGCTCAACCGATGAACCCAAACGTTAACTTGGCTCTGGCTGATACCGAACAACAGCCCCAGCACCTCTTGTAGGGGATAGGTCTTGAAGTAGAACAGAATGAAGAACAGTTTGTCTTCCATCTTCGCCAAGGTCGCTTTGCGTCCACCGCCGTACTGGCGCTGGCGCTCTTTCCCTTGGATGAAGGTCTCGTCGACAAAGATGTTCCATGATCGTTCAAAGTGCGGTAACAGTTGCTCGAATTCCGCTATGTCCAAGCTAGTACAGGCACGAAAGCGTTTAGGGTGCTCTTTGACCTTTTCGCAAGATAACATCTGTTGGGCCTCCTCAAGGTAATTGGATGCGATACCCAATTTTACCACAAATTCAGTTTTCCCAACAGATGGCCCTTATTTCGGATAATGTCTAAAGACGAGTTCTACCAGCGGCTGCGCACCGCTCCTCAACTTCCCACCACCTCTCAGCCTTCGGCGGGCGAGTTCTGCGAGGCCTTCAGGCCGTTGGTCGAGGCGGGCCACGAGGTCGTTGGTGTTTTCATCTCCAGCGAACTGAGCGGCACCTGCGCTTCAGCTCTCACTGCCTGCGAACTGTTGCCGGAGGCCTCCATCTCGGTCATCGATTCCCGTTCCACGTCCGTCGGGCTGGGCATGATGGTCCGGGAGGCGGCGCGCTTGGCCGAGGCAGGCGCCGACGTCACTGCTATCGAGGAGCGAATGGAAGAGCTTGCCAGCAAGATGAAGCTCTACTTCGTGGTGGACACGCTGGAGTATCTCCAGAAAGGGGGGCGCATCGGCGGCGCCAAGGCACTGCTGGGCACCATGCTAAACATCAAGCCGCTGCTCATGATACACGACGGCCGCGTGGAACCGCTGCAGCAGGTACGCACACGGCGCAAGGCCCTGCGACGCATGATCGAGCTGATGGCCCAGGAGATGAGCAGCGTCGGTCTCGTCCACCTATCCATGATTCACGCGCAGGCTGAGGACGAAGCCAAGGCGCTGGCAGCGCAGGCGCAGGCCGCCATCCCTTGCGAAGATTTCTTCATCTGTGAACTCGGGCCGGCGCTGGGCACCCATGCGGGGCCAGGGGTGATCGGCCTCGCTGCCTATGGGGACTGAGGGCTCGCGCAGCCCAACGAGGGCAACCGCAAGGGTTGCCCCCACGAGGCACGGCCCGTTGAAGCTTCGGATTGACCAAAGCGGTCACTTCTGCTATACTTCACACGCCTGCACGGGAGACACTCGGCGAGTGTCCCTGTCTGGCGCAGAAGTAGAGAACGTAACCTCTGTTGCGCGGCGGTGTTGTAGCAAGCGAACACCGCCGGGGTCAATCCAGGAGTTCCGGCTGTGTCCCAAAGGGAGAAGGACGAGGCGGCTCTAATCGAGTGGGCCAAGAGCGATCTGGGCAGTTTCGGCGAACTGTACGAGCGCTACGTTGATCGCATCTACAACTACATCTTTCATCGCGTTGGCAATCACCACGACGCCGAGGATCTGACGGCCCGCACTTTTCAGCGAGCACTGGAACACGTTGGTCGTTATGAGGATCGGGGGGCTCCCTTCTCTGCCTGGCTGTACCGCATTGCTCACAATCTGGTCGCCAACTGGCATCGCGACCGCAGCCGCCGGCAACGGAGGGTGATCTTCTTGAGTGAACTGGTGCAACTTCACTCTCGGGACGAGGGGCCCGCCCGTTTGGGCGAGGCCAACGAAGAGCAAGCAGCACTACAGGCGGCGATCCGCCGCCTGCCTGTCGACCGCCAGTTGTTGCTGGTCCTCAAGTTCAGCGAGGAATTGCCCAACGTGCAGATCGGTCAGGTCATGGGACGGAGCGAAGGAGCTATCAAGTCACTGTATCATCGCACGCTCATCGCCTTGCGCAAGGACCTGGAGGATAGGGGGTTCTGGCGCTGATGGCCCGTAGAGAGGGGAGCTATTCATGAAGATTGTCAGCGACTCGACTTGTGACTTGCCCTTGGGCTTGTTGCGCCGCCACGACATTCGAATAATGTGCCCATTAACATCCAGTTTGGCATGGAGACCTACGAGGAAGGGATCACTATCGATCGGACCAGTTTCTACCGCAAGGTTGACGAACTGGGGATTCTCCCTACTACCTCACAGCCTTCGGCGGGGCGGTTTGCTCAGGTCTATCGCGAGATTGCTGCGGAGGGTGTGGAGACGATCCTATCCATCCATGTCACCGCCAAGCTGAGCGGCACTTGGCAGTCGGCGGAACTGGCCAGACAGATGGTGGCTGACGAGGTAACGGTGCATCCCTTCGACAGCGCCTGCGGATCGGCCGGGTTGGGCTTCATGGCCCTGGAGGGGGCGCGTTTGGCCGAGGCGGGCGAGAGCGCCACAAACATCCTGAAGCGATGGGAGGAGATTCGGCCCCGGATGAGGATTCTCTTCACTATGGCTGATCTCAAGTATGCCCAGATGAGCGGACGGGTCGGAAGGCTGCAAGGCACGTTGGCTTCGCTCCTCAACGTCAAACCCATCGTGGCCCTGGAAGGCGGGTTGCTGGATGTGGTGGCACAGGTGAGGACCAGGAAGAAGGCCCTGGAGCGGATGTTGGTGTTGATGGAAGAGGCGGTCGGCACTACGGAAGTGGTGAACCTGGCCGTGATACACGCCGAAGCGCCGCAGGAGGGGCAGCGACTGCTGGATCGGGCGCGGCAGATGTTCAATTGTCAGGACACCTTCGTCGTGGACCTAGCCTTCTCTCTGGCTGTTCACTTCGGGCCAGGGACCCTGGGATTGATTGCCTATCGGGTTTGAGGATGATCACAGAAGCAGGGACACAAAAGGGGAACGCCAAAGTGAGCGAGAGAATGTTGACGGAAATCTTGGCTGCTCACGCCGATCACTTGGTGCGCGGGGAAGCGAAGGAAGCCCAATACTTGACTCTGTTCCCCGACTACCGGGAAGAGTTGGCCCCTTTGCTGGAACTCGCGCAGCAGGTCAGGGAGACGCTGGCGTCGGTGCATCCGTCGGAGGCTTTCCGCCGCAGGCTGCGTCAGGAATTGCTGACCACAGCACGGCAGCGGGCGGCCGTTCCGCTTCCTACGGAGCGATCCCGCTGGCGCCAGCCCTGGGTCATCGGCGCTGCAGCGCTGGGATCGGTCATTTCCCTGGCCTCGGCGGTGGGCGTTATCGCCTATCTGCGGCGCGCCAAGGCGACGAAGCCGGTGACGGCTGCCGGCTGAGCGCATTCGGGTACCGATCTTGGACGCGGCGGCCTGGCGCGAAAGGGCCGCTGTCCCGCTCATCACATGAACGGCCAAAGGGGGCCTCTACGGGAGCAGTATCTGCTCTCTGGAGGCTCCTTCTGTATCAGTACTGGAGTTTGGCGAATCTCGGAGTGCCCTATAGAATTAGCCGCCTTCCTGATATCAGGATGCGGGGTTCGTGGTGGCGACTTCAGTCGCTTTCGTCCCATTTGGACGACTGAAGTCGTCACTACCAGTAGAATCGCCAATGTCCAGTCAGTAAAGGGAGGAAGAGTCTCGTGGCTGAACAGTATGCGCGCATCATTGGCTGGGGCATGTACGTCCCCGAGCGGATTCTGACCAATCATGACCTGGAGCAAATGGTGGACACCAGCGATGAATGGATCGTGGCCCGCACGGGCATTCGCGAGCGGCGCATCGCCGCCGAGGGGGAGGCCACGGTGTCCATGTCTTTGGCGGCAAGCCGCCAAGCGCTGGAGAGGGCGAGAGTGCGCCCCGCCGACCTCGACTTGATCATCATCGCCACTTCTACGCCGGACTACCTCTGCCCTTCCGCCTCCAGTATTTTGCAGCACCGGCTGGGAGCGAAGAAGGCGGCGGCCTTCGATCTGGTGGCGGGGTGCTCTGGCTTCGTCTACGGGCTGGTGACCGCCAGCCAGTTCATTCAGACCGGTCTCTACGAACGGGTGCTAGTGGTGGGCGCGGAAACCCTCTCTATGGGTGTGGATTGGACAGACCGCAACACGTGCGTCCTTTTCGGTGATGGGGCAGGGGCGGTGGTGATGCAGGCCAGCGACAGTCCTACGGGCATTCTCGCCGCTGAACTGGGCTCCAAAGGCTCCGACTGGGATGCGCTGATGTGTCCTGGTGGCGGCAGCGCCAATCCTTTCTCTCAAAAGGTGCTGGACAGGCGGGAAAACTACTTGTGTATGGACGGCCGCAGGGTCTTCAAGTTCGCCACCCGCATCATGAGCGAGAGTGTGCGCCGCGTGGTGAGTCAGAGCGGCGTGCCTTGGGACGACATCAAATTGGTCATACCGCACCAGGCCAATGCGCGCATCATTGATCTGGCTGTGCGTCGGATGAGGCTGCCGCCCGAGAAGGTGATGGTCAATCTGGACCGCTACGGCAACACGTCGGCGGCGTCTATTGCGTTGGCGCTGAACGAAGCGGTGGAAGAGGGGAGGCTGCAGCCGGGGGATCACGTGGTGTTGGCCGGCTTTGGTGCCGGGCTGACCTGGGCGACGGCCGTGGTGCATTGGGAGCCCGTGGAGACCCAGGGCATCCCGGTCCTGAACTGGCCGGTGCGCGAGCGGCTGGCGCAGCAGATGGCTCGCGTGCGCACAGCGGCCTGGAACGCCCGCGTGGCCCTTTCCACCCGCGCCGGTGAGGCGGCGATGGCACTGCTGCTGCCGCTCTATAGCTGGACCGGCCGGCGACGGAAGAAGAACACGGGTCGCAGGACAATAACGGGTCGAAAAAGAGCAGCGGATCGCAGGACAGCAACGGATGACGGATGATCCGCCTCATTCTGCGGTCCGCCGTTCTCCGTCCCTACAACATTATCGGGCAGATGTGAGAATCCGATGTTGTCCTGCAATCCGTTGCTCTCCTCATATACCGACGCACGATTCCACGCCCAGGATGAAGACCAGGGCGCGGCGCATGGTCAACCCCGCCTTGTTCGGCTCCAGTTCGGCGTGGGGACGGCAGGAGGTGGTAATGAGCTGTAACGCTTCATCCACCTGCGAGTCCTCTACCCCGATGAGCAGCGTGACGTTGTCCTGCCGCAGAAATCCGCCGCTGCTGTTGATGCGAGTAACCCCGTGATTATTCCTTAGCAGGGCATCAATGACCCCGTCGGCATCGTCGGCCTGGACGATGACCAGCAGCAGTTTCATGGCACGCGCCTCTAACCCTGTGGAGTGTTCATCCACTGGTGATCTCCTCTTCACGGACGCCGTGCAGCAGTCCGGCTCCGGCGGCCAGGTCCAACATTTCCCTGGTGATGGCCTCCTGGCGGGCCTGATGGTACTCCAGGGTCAACTCCTCGATCAGCCGCTGGCTGTTCTGGCTGGCTCCGTCCATGACCCGGAAACGTGCTGCCTGCTCGCTGGCTGCCGACTCGATCACCGCCAGGTACAGTCCCACGGTGATGAGTTGGGTCATTGCCAGGGCATGGAGCTGCGCCGCCTCGGTCTCTTCCTTCTGACCTACGGCCACCTCTACCTCCCTCGTTGGCCGGTTCGCGCCGCAGGCCCGACGCTCACCGTGATGACCTACAACGTCCTCTATCGGAATTCAGACGCCGACCAGGTCGCGGCCGCTATCGAAGCGCACGCCCCAGATTTTTTCGGCCTACGCGAGCTAGAGCCCCCTATGGCGCAGGCCCTCGAAAGCCGGTTCGCCGGGCGCTACCCCTACTACAGATTAGAACCCGGCTGTGGCTTTTTCAGCCGCTATCCGATCCTGCGCTACGAGGCTTTCCGGCTGGCTCAGGGTGAGGGGGGTTGGGCCCAGCAATGCACCCTGGAGATTGACGGCTACCAGGTCACTGTCCTCAGTGTCCATCCGCGCTCGCCGCCGCTGCTGGGTTTTCACCCGTTCGGCCTGCCGCTGGGCATCCCCACGGGATTTGCCAATCAGGGGCGCGACGCCGACGTGTGCGACCTGCTATCGCGCCTGGAGCAGGTAGACGGCCCGCTGGTCGTCATCGGCGACTTCAACCTGACCGACCAGCAGAGCCTGTACACGTCGCTGACCCGCCACCTGCGCGACGCGCACCGCGAAAGCGGGTGGGGGATGGGGTTCACGTTCACCCGCTTCCCGCGCATCGGCCTCCCGACGTGGCGCATCGACTACGTGTTTCACTCGCCGGACCTGGTTGCGCTCCACACTGCGGTGGGGGGCTACGGTGGGTCGGACCACCGCCCGGTGATCGCCAGGCTGGCCTTTCGTGCGGCAGGAGAGTAGGGGCGAGGCATTCCTATAACATAAGGGGCAACAGAGCAGATCCCGTCTGGGGATGCCTCGCCCCTACTTCATCGTGGGCCGATCAGCCCGGCTCCGACGGCCAACTCCTGCATCTCCCGTGTGATCGCTTGCTGCCGGGCCGTCTGGACGACTAGCGTCAATTCGGCGATCAGCCGCTCGGCGCTCTGGGTGGCTCCCTCCAGCAGTTGGAAGCGCGCCACGTGCTCCGCCGCCGCCGACTCCAGCAGCAGCCTGTACAGGCTGGCCGCCGTCAACTGCTCGACCACACGGGCGTACAGGCTCAACGGGTCGGTCTCGATGATTGGGGGCGGCCAGGGCTGGGTCAGAGACCTTCGCCCATCAGGAGGGGAGGCTTCGGGAGTGGGTAACGTGGGTGGGATCAGCCGTACCACCGTCGGCTCGTAGCGGGCCGTGCCGCGATAGGCGTTGTAGATCAGGTCAACCGCGTCCAGTTCGTGCTCCTCGTAGCGTGCCAGCCAGCGGCGGGATAAATCAGACGCCAGGGTATAGGGCGGCAGCGCGGTTGCCGATAGCGCGCCTGACTGCGTCAGTGGCTGCTCTCGTCGCTGGAAGATGCGGCGCACTCGTGTCCCCAACGCCATCAGTTCCACCTGTGCGCCGGCTGCCGTCTGCTCGGCCAGGTAGCGCTCGGCGCGTGCGACGATCGCCGCGTTGAATCGGCGACACAGCCCGCGCTCGCTACCAACCACCAGGGCCACAACCTGCATCCCCCCCTCTTTCCCCCCCATTGGGGGGGATGAAGGGGGGGGCAGGTGAGGCAACAGTGCCGGCAACGTGGCCGTCAGCCGCTCCTCGTAACGGCGCACGTCGGCCTTCCGTTTGAGCGCCGCCTGCCAACTCCCCAGCGAAATCGTGCGCAGGGCGCTAAGGATGGGCTCGACTGTGCGGATGTGATCGAGGCGCGCCTCGGCCTGCTCCAGGTCCTCCATACCTCTTACCCTTTTTCCTCTCTATGCCAGGCTGTGCAATAGTCGGCGATCGCGGTCGTCAATGTCTCTCGTGTCTCCTCGCTCAGTTCGCCGGTGCGGTTGATCTGCTGGCAAAGCCCTGCATGCTCGGCCTCGAAATGGGCCAGCAGTCCGCCTTCAAAGGCGGGCACATCTTCGAGTGCGACTTCGTCCAGATACCCTTCGGTGGCTGCCAGCAGAACCACGACCTGCGCAGATAGCGGAAGTGGCCGTTGAGCGGGCTGCGTGAGCACGGCCCGCAACCGCTCGCCGCGCCGGATCCGACGCTGCGTAGCCTCGCCCACCTCGATGCCGAAGCGGGCAAAGCGGGCCACCTCCTCGAACTGCGCCAGTTGCAGCCGCAGATGACGCGCCACCTCGCGCATTGCCGCTGTCTGGGCTGCCCCGCCCACGCGCGATACCGACTGTCCCACGTTCACCGCAGGCTTCACCCCACGGTTGAACAGGCCGGCGTCGAGCACAATGCGCATGTCGGTGGCGCAGATCAGGTTGGTGGGGATGTAGGCGACGATGTTGCCGCGCTGCGTCTCGGCGATAGGCAGCGCCGTCAACGAGCCCCCCCCCTCTTTCACCCCCAATGGGGGGGATGAAGGGGGGGCTAACTTGCAGGCGCGCTCCAGCAGCCGCGCGTGCAGGTAGTGGATGTCGCCAGGGTAGGCCTCGCGGCCCGGCGGCCGGCGCAATAGCAGGCTCAGTTCGCGATAGGCGTTAGCGTGCTTGCTCAGGTCGTCGTAGACGATCAGCACGTCACGCCCCGTGTGCATCAGGAACTCGGCCATCGTGCAGCCAGCGTAGGGCGCCAGGTAGCGCAGCGCGGGCGGGTCGTCGGGGCTGGAAGCGACGACGATGGTGTACGGCAGGGCCTCGTGACGGCGCAGCGTCTCGATGACCGCCAGCGTGGAGGACTTCTTCTGGCCGATGGCGACGTAGACGCACAGCACGCCGCTGTCCCGCTGGTTGAGGATGGCGTCCACGGCCAGCGCCGTCTTGCCCGTCTGCCGGTCGCCGACGATCAGTTCGCGCTGCCCGCGCCCGATGGGCACGAGTGCGTCCACGATCTTCAGGCCGGTGTGCAGCGGCGNGTNCACCGGTGCTCGCTCGACGATGCCCGGCGCGTCCCGTTCCAGGTAGCGGAACTCCGTCGCCTCAACCGGCCCGCGCTCGTCGAGGGGCTCACCCAGCGGGTTGACCACCCGGCCCAGCAGTTTGTGTCCCACCGGCACGCGCAATCGCTCGCCGGTGCTCGTGACCAGGTCGCCGCCCCGGATGCCCTCGACGGAGCCGAGCAGGATCACGTCAATGAGGTCGTGGTCGAGGTTGAGAATGAGGCCCCGTGGGCCGATGCGAAAGGTCAGCAGTTCGCCGGTGCGCGCTCGGCGCAAGCCCGAGAGCGTGGCCACGCCGTCGCCGACGCGCTGCACGATGCCGATCTCGTGGAAGCGCGACCGGCTGGTCAGTTGGCCGGCCTGCTGGCGGAGTGCCTGGAGCAGCGACGGTACGTCGGGTTGCACGCGCGGCGGGCCTGGGAGTGTGGCCACGCTGTCGCTGATGCGCTGCATCAGGCCGACATCGTGGAAACGCACTCGGCTGGTCAGTTGGCCGGCCTGCTCGCGGAGCGCCTGGAGCAGCGACGGTACGTCAGGTTGCACAATCTGTTCACTCATTCGCTCAATAGGTCTCGAAGCGGTCGAGGTCCCAGATGAACACCACCGCCCCGCCCAGTTCGGCCGTCACGGGCACAGGGCCAAGTGAGAATGGGGACCTCGGCTCACTGGACTCCACCGTGACTTGTGAGTGGCAGGTGTCGTGGATGATGGTCAGCACCTGCTCCAGGTCTTTCTCCACCACAGCGATGAAGAGCATTTGCTGGGCCTGACGCAACACGCCACTCCTGCTTTCGGTGAAGGTTGCCGTGTGGCCAGCGGTCACCAGTGCCTCTAGGACGCGCCCCGCCTCGTCTCGCGGCACTATTGCCATCACCAATTTCATTGTTTTCCCCCTCCTGACCAGGTTGCGCGATAGTCGGCGAACGCCGTCATCAGCACCTGCCGTGTTTCTTCGGTCAGTTCACCGCTGCGGCTGGTCTGGTCAAGCAGCCCCGGATGTTCGACTTCCAGGCGGGCTAGCAGTCCGTTTTCAAATGCGGGCACATCTTCGAGCGCGACGTCGTCGAAGTATCCCTCGGTGGCTGCCAGCAGAACGACGACCTGTGCAGATAGCGAAAGCGGCCGGTGGGCGGGCTGCGTCAGCACGGCCCGCAATCGCTCGCCGCGCCGGATCTGGCGCTGGGTGGCCTCGTCCACCTCAGCGCCGAAGCGGGCAAAGCGGGCCACCTCCTCGAACTGCGCCAACTCCAGCCGCAGTTTGCCCGCCACCCCGCGCATAGCCGCCGTCTGCCCTGCCCCGCCCACGCGCGATACCGACAGCCCCACGTTCACCGCAGGCTTCACCCCACGGTTGAACAGGCCGGCGTCGAGCACGACCTGCCCGTCGCTGATGGAAATCAGGTTCGTGGGGATGTAGGAGGCGATGTTGCCACGCTGCATCTCCACGATGGGCAGCGCCGTCAACGAGCCCCCCCCCTCTCTTNCCCCCCCAGTGGGGGGGATGGAAGGGGGGGCTAACTTACAGGCGCGCTCCAGCAGCCGTGCGTGCAGGTAGAAGATGTCGCCGGGGTAGGCCTCGCGGCCCGGCGGCCGGCGCAGCAGCAGGCTAAGTTCGCGATAGGCGTCTGCGTGCTTGCTCAGGTCGTCGTAGACGATCAACACGTCGCGGCCCTCGTGCATCAGGGACTCGGCCACCGTGCAGCCAGCGTAGGGCGCCAGGTAGCGCAGCGCGGGCGGGTCGTCGGGGCTGGAGGTGACCACGGTGGTGTACTCCATCGCCTCACCGCTGCGCAGCGTCTCGATGACCGCCAACGTAGAGGATTTCTTCTGGCCGATGGTGACGTAGACGCACAGCACGCCGCTGTCGTGCTGGTTGAGGATGGCGTCCACGGCCAGCGCCGTCTTGCCCGTCTGCCGGTCGCCGATGATCAGTTCGCGCTGCCCGCGCCCGATGGGCACGAGTGCGTCCGCGATCTTCAGGCCGGTGTGCAGCGGCGTGTTCACCGGCGCTCGCTCGACGATGCCCGGCGCGTCCCGTTCCAGGTAGCGGAACTCCGTCGCCTCAACCGGCCCGCGCTCGTCGAGGGGCTCGCCCAGCGGGTTCACCACCCGGCCCAGCAGTTTGTGTCCCACCGGCACACGCAATCGCTCGCCGGTGCTCGTGACCAGGTCACCGCCCTGGATGCCCTCGTCGGGGCCCAGGAGGATCACGTCAACGAGGTCACGGTCCAGGTTGAGGATCAAGCCCTGCACGCCGGTGGGAAAGCTGACCAGTTCGTCGGTGCGTGCGCGGGGCAGGCCAGAGAGCGTGGCCACGCCGTCGCCGACGCGCTGCACCGTGCCGACGTCGCGGAAGCGCACCTGGCTGGTCAGTTGGCCGGTCTGCTCGCGGAGCAACTGGAGCAGTGACACCGTGTCGGGCTGGACGCGCGGCAGGTTGGAAGGTGTGGCTACGTTGTCGCTGATGCGCTGCACCACGCCGACGTCGTGGAAACGCACCTGATTGCCCGATTGTCCGGCCTGCTCTTGAAGTGCCTGGAGCAGCGACGACACGTCAGGTTCAGCAGTTGGCTCACTCATGGGCTATGCGCTCCTTGAGGGCTGTGGAGACGCTTTCCCGCAGGTCGGCCAGTTGCCCGGCGATGGAGTGGTCCACGATGGTGTCGCCCAGGCGCACCCGTATCCCGGCGGCCAACGCGGGGTCGGTCTTCAATTCCAGGTTGACGTGCCGGTCGGCCAGCGCGGTGAAGGTGCGGGCCAGCAGCCCCTGCTGTTCCGGCGAGAGTGGCCGCGCGGTCGTCACGTAGGCCGTGGGGGTGCGGTCGCCCAGCGAACGACGGAACGTCTCTACCCGCTCCATCTCGCTGCGCCCCAGTTCCCAGATGCGGTCGCTGAGTTGCTGCACCAGCGCGTCGTGCACCTCCGGCGGTGCCGCGCGGCCGATCACCCCGCCGCTGATTTCCAGGACGGCATCCAACAGGTCGGCGTGGGATTCATCCACTGTCTGTTGCCGCAGCCGGTGGGCGTCGGCGTGGGCCTTGGTCAGGATGCGTTCGACCTCGGTCTGTGCTTCCTGCAGGAACGCCTTTCGCTCTGCCTCCACCTGCTCCCGCTTCGTGGCGATGACAGCGGCTGCTTCCTCGTCCGCGTGTGCCAGCCGCGCCTCCAGTTGGGTGCGCAACCCGGCTGCCTCCTCGCGCTCCTGGGCCAACTCGCGGGCCAATCGTTCTTTCTCGGCCGCGCGTTTTTCCACGTTGCGCATCACCGGCCGGAAAAGAAGGTAGTAGAGCGCCGCGGCCAGGGCCAGGAAGTTGACGATTTGGAAAACGATCGTCCATACGTCCAGATTCAGCATCGGCTAACCCCCAGGGAAGAAACGTTCGAGCAGCGGGTTAGCGAAGATCAGGATCAGACAGACCAGCAGCACGTAGATCGCCGTAGATTCCAGCAACGCCATTGAGATGATCAGCGTCGTGCGCAAATCGTTGGCGGCCTCGGGTTGGCGGGTCATCCCTTCCAGCGCCTTGAGCACCGCCCGCCCCTCGACGATTGCCGGCGTGATCGTGCCCAGCAGGATCCCCACGCCCGATACCACGATGGTGACCAGTGTGATCAACGTTCCAGGTTCCATTTCTGCCATGTGCGAAATTCCTCCTTTGTTGTTGGTAATTGTAGATTCGTAGATTCGTAGATTCGTGATTGGTCATTGGTCATTCGCTGGCCTCCAGGCCGGCGCCGATGTAGACGGCGGCCAGGACGGTGAAGATGTAGGCCTGCAAGATGCCGGTGAGCATACTGAAGGCGACCAACAGTAAGGGCAAGAACGCCGGTACCAGCGCGAAGACGACCGCCACGATCAACTCGGTGCTGATGATGTTGCCGAAGAGTCGCAGGGTAAGCGACAAGGTACGGCTGACGTGACTGATCAGTTCCATGGGCAGCATGAAGATCGGCGAGGCCAGGTCTTTGAAGTAGCCCCGCAGCCCCTTGGCGCGGATGCCGAAGTAGTAGACCGAGAAGAAGACTATCAGCGCCAGTGCCACCGGCGTGTTGATGTCGCGCGTGGGGGAGACTACAAAGGGCACGATGCCGATGATGTTAGCAACGGCGACGAAGATAGCCAGTGTCCCCAGGAACGGCAGGTACGGCCCGGCGGGTCGCCCCATCGCGCTGGAGATGGTATCGTTCAGGAAATCAATCAGCATCTCCAACGCCTCCGGCCAACGCCGGCCTACCACGGCCGCTGCTCCCACGACGATGGCCATCATGATCCAGGTCGAGATGACCGTGTCGCGCACCCAGATGCCGAAAATTGGAAATACACTCTGAGGGAAAAAGCCTTCCATATTTCAACTCCTACCTGCGCCGCCGTGAACAGGCGGCGCAGGAAATCCAGCACCAGGTCTTCAGGCTGGTGCGGCACGGCCCAGGCCCAGCCAGCATACCATGCCCCAGCGGGCCAGCCACAGCCCAGCGAAGGCCAGCAGGCCCGGCAGGATACCGCGTTGCAACGCGGCGATCAGCACGCCCGCGGCGGCTGTCCAGCGCAGCAGCGCCCCGCCCAGTATCCAGGCCACGGCGCGGCCAGGCGCGTCGGGTCGCAAGCGGGCCACCGTCCCCCACAGGGTCAGCCCGTTCAACGCACCCACTGCCAGCCCAGCGAACAGCCACAACGTAATCATCACTGCTCCTCTGAGACTTCCGAAGTCTCGGAGACTTCGGAAGTCTGGGCCGGGCCGCTGGTGAAAATCGTCACGCCGTCACCATCCACCTGCAAGATGCCCGCTGCCAGGTCCAGCGTGTGTTCGCCCGATCCGTCGGCGTAGCGCAGCGGCGCGGTGACCATCTCTGCCAGCAGCGGCGCGTGGCCGGGCCAGATGCTGATTCCGCCGCCGTCGGCCAGGCGGGCCTGCACCCAGGCTACCCCCTCCACATTGAGCAGCGTTTTGGCCGGCGTCAGCACTGTCAGACGGAGCCACTTAAACACCCCTTGTCTCCTCGTCCAATTGTCTCGCCTGCGCCACTGCTTCCTCTATCGAACCAATCATGTAAAATGCCTGCTCCGGCAGGTCGTCGTGGCGACCCTCCAGGATCTCGCGGAAGCCGCGCAACGTCTCGGTCAGCGGCACGTAGCGACCGGATAGGCCGGTGAACGGCTCAGAGACGAAGAAGGGCTGTGTAAGAAAGCGTTGCACCCGCCGTGCCCGGTTGACCGCCAGGCGATCCTCCTCGCTCAGTTCTTCCATTCCCAGGATGGCGATCACGTCCTGCAGTTCCTGGTAGCGGGCCAGCAATGCCCGTACCCGGGTGGCGATGGCGTAGTGTTCTTCCCCCACGCCGGCAAGCGTGAGCAAGGCACTGTTGGATTCCAGCGGGTCAATGGCCGGGTAGAGGCCCAGGCTGGCCTGGCGGCGCGAAAGAATGGTCGCCGTGTCCAAGTGGGCGAAGGTAGCCACGACTGCCGGATCGGTCAGGTCGTCGGCCGGCACGTAGACCGCTTGCACGGAGGTGACGCTGCCTCGGCTGGTGGTGGTGATACGCTCCTGCAGTTCGCCCATCTCGCTTTCCAGCGTGGGCTGGTAGCCCACGGCGCTGGGCAGCCGGCCTAGCAGCGCCGACACTTCCGCGCCGGCCTGAATGTAGCGGAAGATGTTGTCAATGAACACCAGCACCGGACGTCGTTCGTGGTCGCGGAAGTACTCGGCCATCGTCAGTGCGGTGAGCGCCACCCGCAGCCGCGCCCCCGGCGGCTCGTTCATCTGTCCGAAGACGAGGACGGTGCTCTCGAGCACCCCGCTGCGCTGCATCTCCAGCCACAGTTCGTTGCCCTCGCGGCTGCGCTCGCCCACGCCGGCGAAGAGCACGATGCCGGCGTGCTCACGGATGGTGTGGCGCATCAGTTCGATCATCAGCATCGTCTTGCCCACCCCAGCCCCACCGAAGAGGCCGATTTTGCCGCCACGGGGGTAGGGGGTCAGCAGGTCAATGGCCTTGATGCCGGTGACGAACGGTTCAGCGATCACTCGTTGCTCGTGCAGCGGCGGTGATGCGGCGTGGATCGGGCGCCACGCCGCCACCTCGGGCGCGGGTCGCCTGTCAATGGGCTGGCCCAGGACGTTGAACATACGCCCCAGGGTTGCCCGGCCCACCGGGACGCGGATGGGGTGGCCCGTGTCGAGCACCGGCAGCCCGCGGCGGAGGCCGGCCGTGCTGTCCATAGCAATTGCCCGCACTGTGTGCGGGTCAATGTGCTCCTGCACTTCGATGACCAGTTCTGGCCCGTCGTCACGCTGGACCAGCAGGCCGTTGTGGATGCTGGGCAGGTCGCCGGAGGCGAACTCCGCATCCACTACTACGCCCGCTACGCGCACCACATGTCCAACTCTCATCCAGATAACTCCTCCATCAAGCAGCGGTCGCCGCCCGCGCCTCGGCGGCCAAGATGATGTCATACGAGTAGTCCTGTACTTCAGGAGGGACGTCGTCCCAGGTGCCTCCGCCGTCCAGCAACCGCAGTACGTTGCTGATGCCCCAGTTATAGGCTGCCAACAGCCAGTAGTCTTCGGGGCGGTGGCGGGACAGCAACTGCTCCCGCAGCCAGACCCAATAGGCCGCTGCCAGACGGATGTTGCTGGCAGGATCGAAGGGGTCGAACAGGTCCAGCTTGGCGGCCCACTGGTCCCAGGTGGCGGGGTGGATCTGCATCAGCCCATACTCGCCCGCGCCGCCGATGGCCAGCGGATCCCAGCGGCTCTCCCGCCATCCCTGCTCCAGCAGCAACTGCCAGACGAGGTCATACTCGGCAGCGATTTCCTTGTAGGTCTCTAGATATGGCTCATCCATGATCTTTTTCTCCGATGAATGATGATTAGCGGACGTTCTGCCACAACGCCCATAGGCGAGGGCCGAAGAGCAGCAGACCGACGATGACGGAAATGATGGCGGCGAAGACCACTGCTCCGGCTGCGATATCCTTGGCGGTCTTGGCCAGGGGGTGGAATCGCTGAGTGACCGCGTCCACCGCCGCTTCAGCCACCGAGTTGAACATCTCGGCTACGAAGACGAAGCCGATAGTCAGGGCCAGGATGGCCCATTCGATCAGGCTCAGGCGAAGCACAGCGGCCAGCGTGATGGCCAGCAGGGCGATGATCAGGTGGATGCGGGCATTGCGCTGCGTGCGCAGGACGTGCCTCAAGCCAGCAAGGGCGTAACCGAAGCTGGTCGGCAGGTCTGATCGCCACTTGGACTCCATCTGAGGAGTCTTTTGTTTCTCTATACTACGCTTCAGCCCTGTCATAATCCTCTCCTGCCGCGCCCACATCGTAGCCTCTTCTTCGGGCGTGGCGTGGCCGTATCCCAGCAGATGCAATGTACCATGCACCACTAGCAGTCGCAGTTCGTTGGCCACGGGATGAGCAGCGGCTTCCGCCTGGGCTGAGGCGCGAGGGTAGGCGATGATCACGTCTCCGAGGTACTTCGCTGCCTCCTGCGGTTCCACGAAACGTTTCTCTGGCCCTCGCGCAGGGAAGGCCAGCACGTCGGTGGCACTGTCCACGCCCCGGTAGCGTGCGTTCAGTTCCCTCACCTGGGCGTCGTCGGTCACGACGAGGGTTATCTCCCCATCAATCTGACCTTCGGAGGCCAGGGCTGCCACCGCTGCAGCGTGCAGGTCCGTGGCGTCCACCTGTCGGGCGAATGCGGCAGCCACCTGCACCTCGACTGTCGGGCCGGATGGGCTTCTACTCAGATGCATCTTCTCCCTCCGTCGTGGCAGGGATGGCCGGTGGCGGCTCCGGGTAGCGGATACGGGGGTGGTGCACGCCCCGCAGCACGTCCACGAAGGCCCGCCGTGTGCGGTCCAGGTCTCGCAGGGTCAGGTCACTTTCGTCCAGTTCCCCTTCCAACAATGGCTGGCTGATCATACGGCGCACCATTTCCTCAAGTTCCTCCACAGAGGAGGGGCGATTGGCGCGCACTGCTGCCTCGCAGCCATCGGCCAGCATGACGATGGCCGTTTCGCGACTCTGCGGCTTTGGTCCCGGATAGCGGAAGTCCGCTTCGTTGACCACCGTTTCTCCCTCCGCCTCCTCCAATGCCCGGTGGTAAAAGAAGCTCACCAGGCGCGTGCCGTGGTGCTCGGGGATGAAGGCCTGAACTCGTTCGGGCAGACGATGCTTCTGGGCCAGGTCGAGGCCATCTTTGACGTGGCTGACGACGATCTGAGCGCTGGTATACGGATCGAGATGGTCGAAGGGATTGCTCCCTTCGGCCTGGTTCTCGATGAAGAAGTGCGGGCGAACGATCTTCCCGATGTCGTGATAGAAGGCACCCACGCGGGCCAAGGAGCCATCGGCGCCGATAGCACTGGCCGCTCGCTCTGCCAGGTTGCTGATGAGGATGGAGTGGTGGTACGTGCCAGGGGCCTTGAGGACGAGCTGCCGCAACAGCGGGTGAGTGGGGCGGGAGAGCTCTATCAGTTGCAGGGAGGTGGTGACGCCGAAGAGGGCTCCCAGGAAGAAGAAGCCCAGCAAGGTGAGGCTAGCGGCTAGCACGCCGTTGGCCACTGCTGCGCTGCTCAGTTCAAGGATGCCCATCAGGTCGAGATCGTGCTCGGGCAGCCGGAAGGCAGCCAGCACGATCACGTTGGATAGCGCCACGAAGCCGCCCGCCCGGGCGAAGTTGCTGAGCCGCTCCCCCCGGCCCAAGGTATACGCGCCCACGAGCGCTCCAACGACACCGTAAGTGACGATCTCCGGGGCTCCCTCGGTGAGGTAGCCTGCCAGCAGTCCGAAGCAAAGGGTGATCAGGGTCGCCAGGCGGAGGTCAAAAAGGGAGCCCATCAGCATGGCCAGCGTGGCCAGCGGGAAGAAATAGGGCAGGATAGTGTGCAACGGAAGCATCAACTTTGCCAGCAGCAGGAAGGTGATCATCAGCAGCGACAGCAGCGGTGGCCAGTGGCGTTGTGTCCAGAACTCCGTGGCGAAGGAGAAAAGGTACAGCCAGATAAGCGCCGTGAGCGCCAGAACGAAGAGGGCTGTGCCGCCGACCTGCCACCAATCCCAGGCTGCCTGGTACAGCCCCAGTTGCTCCAATGCCTCTACATCCAACTCGTCCACGATGTCGCCCGCGCGCACGATGATCTCTCCACTGGCGAAAGAGACCGCCACGGGTTCGACCGCTTCCCGAGCGGCTTGCTGGGCTGCTTCGGTCTTCTCTGCGTTGTAGAAGGTGTTGGGCTGCAGTAGCGCTTTGGCTAGAACGCCGACGACTTCCAGTTCCTCGTCCGAGAGCTCGACCTGCAGACCGATCATGCTCTCCACACGGCGGCGGGCCAGGGCCAGTTGGTGTTCCCGGATCTCTTCCCGCATGGCCCGGTTGACCACAAGTGGCACCTCGCCGGTCACGCGCAGCCATGCTTCGTCGCCAAGGCTCAGCGTCTGGCTGATCGCTTCGGCGGAGAGGGCAACGTCGGGGATGGCTTTGATCCACGCGATCTGATCCTCGATAGAGGCGTAAGCGTCGGACCGCACGGAACCGATGTAGTCCAGCACCTCCCGTGCCCGCGCTACTTGCTGATGGCGGATCTTTGTTTGTGGAGGGTCATACTCATCGGGCACGGCTGCCTCGGCGCTCCGGCGAGCCTCCCCTGTGAGCAGTTCGCTGATGTAGTGGTGGGCACGCGGGGCGCGGATGTCCACCGGACTGACGTCGTCGGGTTGCAGAGCGATGCGATCCGAGGCGACGAAGCGTAGCGTGAGGATGAGGATGGCGGCGAAGGCAAACAGCAGGCCGAAGAGCATCCCCGGCAGTCTCTCACGCCAGGAGATGCGCGGCCGCACCGCCTCCAGCGGGCGGATGCTTTCCTCTACGATCCCTTCAATGCTCATGGTCGCGTGTCCGCTCAGTCAGCCTCCCGCAAGCTGCCTCCATCGCTGCAGCCCTCGGCAGGGTGGACGTTTCTACTGGTGTGTCGTCACTGGGAGGGTTCGCGCAGCAACTCTTGGACGACCTGGTTGACCAGCTTGCCATCGGCCAGGCCGCGTAGTTCCCGCATCAGCGGACGCATGACCAGCCCCATCTGTCGCGGGCCGGTGGCCCCCACTTCGGCGATCGCCCGCTTCGCCTTCTCGGCGATCTCCTCCCGCGTGAGCTGCTTGGGCAGGTAGGATTCTAGCACCGCCAGCTCGGCGCGTTCTTGCCCCACCAAGTCCTGGCGGCCTCCCTTTTCGAACTCGACGATGGCGTCCCGGCGTTGCTTGGCTTGCTTGGCGATGATAGTCAGCATCTCCTGCTCGCTCAGTGTCCGTGCCTCTTGGCCAGCTACTTCCGCCTCGCGGATGGCCGTCTTCACGGCGCGGAGAGCCAGCTTGCGCGCCTGGTGGCCGCTGCGCATGGCCTCTCTCAGATCGGCGTTCAGTCTATCCATCAGATCCATGTTGTGCTCCTGCTGTGCCATCTTCTGTGTCTATGATTGTAGTCAAAAGGGGCAAGCTGTCAAACTCCGTCCTCGTCATTGAGTTCGTAGTTACGCACGTAGCGCAGCAGAGTGCGGTTCAGCGCCACTCTGCTCCGCTGCGTGGCGCACTACGAGCCTGTCTCCGTGCTACGCCGCGGTCTGTCGGCACATGATGGCTCTATCTCCGCTAGCAGTCCGTCACGTTGGTTTTGATGCGTGAGGGTAGCGATTCCGTCTCTGCAGGACGCACCGGACTCCCGAACTTGTTCGGGACCATCGTGCTGCATCCCCAACAAGTTGGGGACTCCGGCACTCTGTACCATATCAAAACCACCCTGATCAGGTACTAGCCTATCCTACCACGAGATGCGCTCTTCGGCAAGTCATGCCGATTGTCTGTGAGAACACCATGAATTGCAGAGGAGATGAACCTGTAAGACCTTCTTGCTCCTATGGGCGAGGCACCTGGCAGAAATGGTTGTCAAATGAGGGGAAGTATGCTACAATGTATGATGAACGACCGATCCGATTGGTCAGTGCAGCGCAGTAGGTAGGGATGAGGGAGGATACCCGAGGATGAAAGCTGTGGTTATGGCCGGGGGGCAGGGGTCGCGGTTGCGGCCGCTGACCAGCGGGCGTCCGAAGCCAATGGTGCCGGTGGTCAACAAGCCCGTGATGGCGCATATTCTGGAACTGGTGAAGCGGCACGGGATCACCGAGGTAGTCGCCACCGTACAGTACCGCGCTAACGTGATCCAGGATTATTTCGGCGACGGTCGACAGATGGGGCTGGACATCACCTACGCTGCCGAGGAGGTGCCGCTGGGCACGGCGGGCAGCGTGAGGAACGCACGGGAGCATCTGGACGAGCCTTTCATCGTCGTCAGCAGCGACGCGCTGACCGACTTCGATCTTGGCAAGATCATCGCCTTCCACGAAGAGAAGGGTGCCCTGGCTACCCTGGCCCTCTACCGAGTGCCCAGTCCGCTGGAGTATGGCGTGATTATCACCGACAGTGACGGCCACATCATTCGCTTCCTGGAAAAGCCAAGCTGGGGCGAGGTGATCTCCGACCAGGTGAATACCGGCATCTACGTGTTGCAGCCGGAGGTGTTGGATCTGATCCCCGAAGGAGAGCCCTACGACTGGAGCCAGCAGGTCTTTCCGCAGCTTCTGGAACGGGGCGCCCCACTGTTCGGCTGCGTGGCGGAAGGGTACTGGTGTGACATCGGCAATCACCAGGAGTACATGCGTGCTTGCAGTGACCTGTTGCAGGGCCGTGTGCACCTTGGCGAACTAGGTCAGCATATCGGCGGCCGCATTTGGACTGGCGAGGGTGTGGAGATTGCGCCAGACGCGCAACTGTATGGCCCCATCTACCTGGGCGACGAAGTGAAGATCAAGGGCGGGGTGATCATCCACGGCCCCACAGTGGTGCGCGACTATACCATCGTTGACAATCGAGCGCGCCTCGAGCGCAGCATTGTGTGGCGCAACTCCTACATCGGCGAGGCAGCCGAGGTAGAGGGGGCCATCATCGGCCGCCAGTGCAGCATCAAGGCCAAGACGGCTATCTTTGAGGGGGTGGTCATCGGCGACAACTGCGTGGTGGGCGAACAGGCGATTATTCACCCCAATGTCAAGATCTGGCCGGGCAAGGAAGTGGAGCCGGGAGCCACGGTGAAGTCGAGCATCGTCTGGGGGCGGCAGGGACGCAAAGTGCTTTTCGGGCGTTTCGGCGTCACGGGGATCGTCAACGTGGATCTGACCCCGGAGTTCGCGGCCAAGCTGGGGGCAGCATTCTCCGCCGCATTGCCCAAAGGCTCGCTGGTGGTCATCAACAGGGGTCCGCACCGCAGCCCCCGCATGCTGAAGCGGGCGATCATCTCCGGGCTCCCCTCCGGCGGCGTCAACGTATGGGATACGCGGACGATGCCTTTGCCTGTCGCACGCTACTACACCCGAGTGACTGAGGCTGTGGCCGGCGTGCACGTGCGTCTTTCTCCACACGATCAGCGAGTGGTGGACATCCGCTTCATGGACGGCGATGGCCTGAATCTGAACAAAGGGGCCCAGCGGGAGATAGAAAGGGCCTTCTTCCGCGAGGACTTCCGCCGCGCCTACATGGATGACATCGGGAGCATTGACTATGCACCGCAAGTGGTAGAGCGTTACACCGAAGGCTTCATGGCTGCGCTCAATGCTGACGCCATCCGCGGGCGGCAATTCAAGATTGTAGTGGACTACGCCTACGCACCCAGTGTCCTGGTGATGCCCTCACTGCTCTCGGCTCTCAACGTTGATGTGGTAGCGCTCAATGCCAATCTGGACGAGAGCAAGATGTCGGTGCTGCGGGAGGAGTTCGAAGCCGGTCTGGAGCAGTTGAGTAAGATCGTGAATGTGCTAGGCACCGACCTGGGTGTGCGCCTGGATGTGGGCGGGGAGAAGGTCTTCCTGACGGATGACAGGGGGCAGAGGCTGTCGGATGTGCTGGCCTGTGTGGTCATGGCTGATCTGGCCTTGCGGGCGGCCGGCGGCGGCGTGCTGGTCGTGCCGGTGAATCAGCCATTGGTCTTTGAGCAAATCGCTGCCCGCTATGGCGGCAGGGTGGTGCGTACCAAGGTTGATGACCTCCACGCGCTGATGAGGGCCGCTTGCCAGGAAGGGGTCATCCTGGCGGGAGATGGCACAGGGAACTTCATCTTCCCCTTATTTCAGCCTGCCATGGATGGTCTGATGGCCACGGCCAAGTTGCTGGAGTTCTTGGCCACACAGCAGACGCGACTTTCGGAGGTGGTCACCGGGTTGCCGCCATTCTTCCTCGCCCGCGGGCAGGTGAGTTGTCCCTGGGAAGCCAAGGGGAAGGTCATGCGGTTGCTCAGCGAGGAGCACAAGGAGTCCCGCGTTGAGGTTGTTGATGGAATCAAGCTCTGGCTGACTGACCGCACCTGGGTGCTGATCCGGCCTGACCTGGACAGGCCGCTCTTCAATGTCGTCGCCGAAGCGGGCTCCTCGACTGAGGCCGAAGAGTTAGTGGAGAGATATGGGCATATGGTGGAGGAGATGCAAGAATGACCAGCCGCTGGCCAATGGCCAATAGGTGATCGCTGATGGCAGATAGCAGATAGCTGACGGAAGCCAGGCGGGGGTCTGTGGGCTCTTTCTGAGCAGGAGGTCCCCGCTTTTGCTTGGGCAACCGGCGTGTGGAGCTACGCCGAGTCTTCCTGAGTCTGCCGCGGCTGCCGACCCAGGCACAGCGACTGCCTCAGGCTGGGATCGTAGGCATCCAGGCATGGCCTGGCTCTCGCCTCGCACTCAGAAGCTCGGCGAAGCGGTTCACCTGCCCGTTCAGTTCGTTCAGGTGAAACAGCGCCACCGCTTCCAGCGTGCGCAGTGACTGGGGTGCTTCCCATTCTGCTCGCCGATGATGGCCGAGGATCATGTGCCGCAGTTGCAGTGCCAGCGCCTGCGGGAAATCAGCGGACTGGGCGATGTGCTCGCTGACCAAACGGTCGCCAAGCACAAGGTGACCCAGCAACCGTCCTTCGTCGGTGATCGTGATGTCCAGCCCCGAGAAACGGAACTCCGCCACCCGCCCCACGTCATGCAAGAGGATGCCTGCTGTGAGCAGGTCGGCGTCCAGTTCGGGGGTGATGCTCAGCAGCGGACGGCTCAGGGCCATCATGTCCACCGTGTGCTCCAGCAAGCCGCCCTGGTAGGCATGGTGCAGCCGGAGGGTCGCCGGAGCCTGCCGCAGCGAAGCTCGGAATTCCTCATCGCCGAAGAAGCTTCGCAGCAGGCGCTGCAGGTGCGGTTCCTCCACAGCGGCGATAGCTTCCCGAATGTCACTGAGCATGGCTTCGACATCCCGTTCGGACGTGCGCACGAAGTCGGCCGGTTCGTATTCCTCTGGCTCGGCAGGCCGAATGCGGGCGACGATCAGCCGCTTGCGCCCGCGGTATGCCTCCACTTTCCCCTTGACCTTGACCACGGTGCCGCGGGTGATCTCTTCAGCCACTTCGGGGCCTCGTTCCCATACGCGGGCCGGAATCTCTCCAGTGTGATCGGCCAGCATGAGGGTCAGGTATTCGCCCTTGCTGCGATCGCGGAAGGGCTGCAGTCGCTGGAAGCGCACGAGGAAGAAGCTGAGCACATCACCGCTGGGCTGCAGATCGGCCACGAATTGAGACTTCATAGGCTGCCTCCCCTGGCTATCTACCATCAGCTATTTACTAGTGTAACACAGTTTCGCGTAGTGGGCAAGGTGTGGTATAATCAATCACGAATGACACGAAAGGTGTTCGCGTCTTTCGTGGAGTTTCGTACCTTTCGTCGAGTTTCGCACCTTTCGCGATTAGAGGTTCGGCAGTGTCTAGAACACACTCAGCCATCATGCTGCTCCTGCTGGCCGTGGTCTTGGCTGCCTGCGGTCAGGTGATCACCTTGCCCACGGCCACGCCACCGCCGCCGACACCGACCATTGAGGTGACGGTGGGCGCGACACCGCGCCCGACGGCCACGCCAGCGCCCTACACGCCAGCGCCCACGCCCACGCCTACGCCCACGCCCACGCCCATCATCTACACGATCAAGCGAGGCGACACGCTGCTAGGCGTCGCTAGCGAGTACGGTGTCACGGTTGCCTCATTGCAGGAGACCAATGGTATTGTTGATCCTCGTGGGCTGCGCATCGGCCAACAGCTCATCATTCCGCACAACGAGGAGGCGTTGCTTGGTGGCGGCGAACCCACGGCCACGCCCACGCCGTTGCCCTTCGACATCGAGAACCTCCACTTCAACCGCACGCCGCTGGGCGGGCTGTGGTGTCTGGGGGAGATGCACAACACCGGCGGCGTAGACCTGGAACAAGTTCAGGTCATGGTAACGCTGTACGACGATCAGCACGAACCACTCGCTGATGCCTCTGCGTTCGTTCAGCTTGACCTGATCGCGCCCGACGGGCGCTCCCCGTTTGCCGTCTTCTTCCCTGATGCTCCAGCGACGTTTGCCAGCTACGAAGCGCAGCCGCTGAGCAGCGTGCCCGCGTACGTGCGCAGCCATTACCGCGATTTGGAGGTGCGGGACGTGGAGGCAGAAGGGGAACGCTACGCCAGTTACACGGTGCGCGGCCGTGTGGTCAACGTCGGCCCGGAGGACGCCGTGGGAGTTAGCTTGGTGGTGACTGCCTACGATGCTCTGGGGCACGTGATCGGGTTGCGCAAGGGGATACCAGAACACAACGTCGTGCCGCGCGGCGGCGAGACGACGTTTCAGGTGGAGTTGGTTCCTGCCGGAGGCCCTGTGGTCACCTACACCGTGCAGGCGCTGGGACGACGCATCCTGCCCACACCATCGGCGACGCCATAGCTTGGAGTGCATCGTCCCTGACGATGCTGCAAAGTCAGGAGACTTTGCACTCCGGCCTTAGAACAGCTTGGCAATCTCGTCCACGGGAAAGCTGGGCAGAGGGATGGAGCGGCCGTCTCGTCGTGCTTGCAACCCTTCCTCAGCTTCCAGCATCCGCCCGATAACGACCGCGGGGATGCCCTCCACTGCCAGCGCTGCTTGCAGCCCCTCAGCTTCCTCGGTCGGCAGGGTCAACAGCAAACCACCTGAGGCGATGGTGCCAAGAGGGTCGAGGCCGTACTCGCCGCACAGCGCTACCGCCTCCGGTGGCACGGGCACGCGATCCAGATCGACCCACAAGCCGGCGTTGGCTGCCCGCGCCAGTTCCAGCAACCCCGTGACTAGGCCCCCCTCGGTGGGGTCGTGCATGGCGTGCACCGCTGCCAGCTCCGTCGCTCGCCGCGCCACCTGCACCACGCTGATCCCTGGGTCATGCAAGAAGCTCTGGGCCCGCGCAATCAGCGCTGGGTCGTAACCCTTGGCGGTCAGGTCTGCAGCTCGCTCTCGGGCGATGATCGCTGTCCCCTCGATGGGCACGGGCTTGATGAGCAGGATGGCATCTCCCACCTGTGCTCCGGCCGTGGTCACCATCCGCTCGGGCGCCACCTCACCCAGCATCGTTCCGATCACCAGCGGGCGGTCGAGGCCATAGGTGATCTCGGTGTGGCCGCCGGCCAGGGCGATACCCAGGCTGCGGCAGGCGGCGTCAATCTGGGCCACGATGGTTTCGGCCATGGCCTTGTTGGCCTGGCCTTCTGGCAGCAACAGGGTGACCAGGAACCAGCGGGGACGGGCGCCCATCACTGCCACGTCGTTGGCGTTGACGTGCACGGCGTACCAGCCGATCTCGTCGGTGGCAAAGGTGATGGGGTCGGTCTTGGCCACCAGATAGCGGTCGCCGAAGTCAATGACCGCGGCGTCCTCCCCCGCTTTGGGGCCGACGATGAGACGTTCGTTGGGGGTGGCGTAGCGGCCCAACAGCTCTTCGAGCACCGGCAACGGCAGTTTGCCAGTGGGAAAGCTGTCCTTGGAGGGTGGAAGCTGGAAGTTGGAAGTTGGAGCCAAGCCTGTTCTCCTCTCTGACAGAGGCCGAAGATTGGAATTCGCTAGCCCTCGGGCGTCAA
>JGI24025J20009_10000696_pt1 | contig 26105 bp, 27 predicted proteins | sample Cruoilmetagenom3_FD_20009 | JGI IMG/M metagenome (IMG submission 20009) | reverse complement strand
ATAATTTCTGACTCACGCGAAGACGCGAAGACGCGAAGTCCCTCTCGTCGAAATGCATGCTATTGAAGTCAAAGGCAACATACACTTGACGTTCCACTAGTCTCATGCCCGAAGAATGGAAAAGGGTATATATGCCACACGTCCTATTTTATGGGAAATTCGTTACGCTACCGCGGTCTCGATATTGATGGATATCAATGAGGAATGGATTACGGGTAGAAGGTATTTAAGGATGGACGTAGAATAAACATGTAGGATACAGGGTACACGAAATTACAGAAAACACGGCACACTGCCGATTTGGAGATTAGTGACTGTTTAGAAGCACAGCACCATTGCACAAGAAAAGGAACAGATTTTTGGATATTTCATCAACGTATCTTTTGAATCCACTTAAAAACATACGATCTATCTCTTCTGCGTTTCTTGCGGTTATAATCGCGACTGGTATTCGATTTTCAAGCAACGCTGCCAGCATCCTGTACATATCATCTGAAGGTCTGGGTTCACCAGCAGATAGTAGTGTGCCGTCCAGATCAAAGGCTGCTGCCTGATAGTTCTCTTTAAATTGGATGAAAGACATATCTTGCGATGCCTCGATTCTTGAATTATCCGGTGATACAAAGTTCAATCGCTCCAGCACCCATAGCGTTCCAGCAGCGTTTGATATATTGAACGCTTCATAACTGTTAAATGTGTTGCAGTTGGTTTTATCCGTGCGATAGACAGAGAAACTTCCGGGATATGCAAGAAGTTCATGGTCATTCCCACCCTTCTGCCCCTGATCACCGAACTTTGCGATCTTATATATTGGAACACCGATCATCGAAGCGAATTGCTTGAGCGCATTCCCCTTGTGAATATTCCTCTTTGCGACCAATATACCGTAGTCTGTGCAGTTTGCCCTGTATCTACCAGTAAATCCCTCTCTTTCCTCCAGCCTTCTGGTAAAGCACGAATAATCGATATCTTGATCGTAATAAAAATACAACATAATCCGTCGGTCTTCGATGGATATAAATTGGATCGGATTTATATCTTTAGATACGCTGAATATATGCGACGTTATAGCCCTTACATCCTCTCTGCACAATGTTATATTGCCCCAATCATGATCATTCAATTGATCTGATGGCAGATAACCCCACTCGGTCAAGAAGCTGAGCTTCATGGACTCACCTCGAAGATCGATATGAGCGTGTGTGCTGCTCCCAAACCTTCTGAACAATTGCACTCGATGTTGCGCAGAAGATAACCCAACGAAGGCTCAAAGATGTCTGCCCTGAAGTCGTCGGTGTGCTCGTATATCTCTTTATCTTTGGTGATCGGTCCGAGATGCTCCAGGTCGCTCTTCAAGGATTCAGGGATGGTGTACGCCTCATCAACTTCAAACCAATCCGGAGTCGGTATACCAAGATAGCTGCATGCGGTCGCAAGTGCATAGTTCCAGTAATAGGTGATCCGCTTATAATACCTTCGGATATCTTCGGGAGAGTCTTCATACGTGTAGTTCATGAACATCTCCTGTAAAGGAGCCCGCTGCAGTGGATAAAATAATTCATTCACCATCGATCTCATTTTCTTCAGGTTTGGGTTGAAGTTACCTGTATCTATATGCCTGCCGATGAAGATTGAACGATCGAATGTATCAAAGCATTCTGCTTTAACACCGGCTTGTTGAGCAGCTTCTATCACAAAGTTGTTCAATTCTTCTCCCCAGAACTTCATATATACAGGCTCAGCCTCGTTCCCATCGCTGAAGAACGACATATTATAGATATGCCATGACGGTTCGTCCCACTGAGGTTGCCACTCCATCGAGTACCTTCCCAGAACATCGACCACGAGAACTGCTGATATCCCAAGGCTTTTGATGTGATAAAATATCTTCTCAAGGAGCAAACTAAATTCATCGTCATTTAAATGAGAGAATGGAACACCTGAAGAGAAATAGATATTGAATGGTCTCTTAGGGTATCTATCTCTCAAAAAATCGTGATGGAGGATCGTTACCTTCTCATCATCTTTATATCTATCATTTGCAATTCCCACCAGGTCGGGGTTAATGTCAAGACCTACATAATACTCAATATCATCTTCATCCAGTAGCTTACAATTATTGGCATCGATTGGTACATTCTTATCAAGGATATTCGATATGATATGATAGCCATATCCGATGCCACATCCAAGATCAAGGATGCGCAACTTCTCACCACCTTTTATCAGCCTTTTGACCATCTTACGATAATGATCCTGGCATATCTTGTCTTCCCAGCGGACCTTCACCGGATCATATCGAGAATTTATCATAGGCTGGGCGTAATAGCTTATCGCGTCACGCTTGTAGACGCTTTCTTCTTTTTCTTTCATCATGCTTTATTATTATAATTGTTACGCTTTAAATAGCTTATTTGGGGATAAATATGATATTAACTGATTTTTCTGAAGATTCAGAAGCTTTAAATAAACGGCGAAACTATAGATAATTGATGGTGAGCAAAGTAGATAAGAAGATACTCGAGATACTTCAAAGGGATGTGAGGACTCCCATATCCAAGATCGCAAAAAAGGTCGGTTTGAGCGAAAATGGCGTGAGATATAGGCTTGAGAAGCTGGAAAAGGAAGGATATATTAAGAGTTACACAATATTGCTAAATCCAAAGAAATTTGGTAAAAAGATTATTGCGATATTCAATCTGGAGGTGGAACCAAAGACGATGAGGAGCACTTTACCTAAATTGACAGGGCTGGATGAGTTTATCAAGATATATCAGACCACGGGACAGTTCTCGATTAACGCAATAGGTCTATTTGATGACGAAGAGAGTTTAACCAGATTTATAAATAATAAGCTCTTGTTTGAGTTCCCAATCCAAAATTATACCGTTGAGGTAGTAATGAGGAAGGTTAAAGATACAGATTATGAAATATAAAATTGTTCTCTTTTTGTTCATATGGATTAGGAGTTACGCGGTTGGACGAATCTGTGTTGGTCGAGCCCAAATAGTTATCATTAATTGGCACAGATATGATTTTTGAGCACCTATTTGACCATTTAATTGTGGCCATCCAAGCGTTGATACCTCAACTGCGTAACTCTTATGGATATTAGAGCCGTTGTGAACCACACGTGTGCCACATTCGGGACAACTTGGTGGTACAACTCTACGAAAGACCTCGTTTGTGGTAAACTCAAAATCGTTCGTGTATTTGTCAAAGATATCTGACAGCGCTTCGTGATGCGTAAAATTTATCAAGTTGAGATGTATGATGGTCATCGGAAAGGCACCCAGGACACATTTATCCCAAAGCCTAAGAATTTATCGGCATGGTGTGTCTTGCCTCCATGGAGAACCGATTGTGCCGAATAATGGGCCGGATCAGGTTCTGAGCCTCGATCTTGCCGGGCGGATCTCGATGAAGAACGTTAGCCAGGTGGATATCGCGCCCACGGTCGCCCGGGCGCTGGGAATAAAAATGCCCGGGTTGGACGGCGAGCCGATCGAAGAGGTAGAGAGCTGGGACTGCCAGAACGTGGTTCTTGTGATCATAGACAGCTTTGGCTACGATCTGTACAGGATGCTCGAACCTGACCTGAGGTTCATATCCGAGCTCGCCAGCCATGGCATCCTCATCGGTGCCGAGGCGGTCTCAAACCACACCTCGCCTGCCATCGCCTCTATCCTCAGCGGCCTCTTGCCCGAGCATCATAACATCTACAATACCGAGAGCGCCAAAAGATCGAAGATTATGAGCTTCCCCGAGATCGCCAGCTCTTCCGGGCTGAGGTCGGCCGTCATTATGGAGAAGAACGGAGCCGAGATCTATGAAGGTCTGATCGATATCATCGGAGGTGTGCCCGACAGCCTGAGCCCGTCTGACTTCGACCGGGAGATATGCCGTCTCTCTCTGGACGCTCTAGCCATAGAGCCCAGGCTGATGGTATCCTACTTCATAGGAATCGACAAAACAACTCACCTGGGCCTGGGTTTGGACGAGATTAAAGATGCCGCGTTATCCATCGATCATTATGTAGGAGAGATAGCTGGCGCGGTCGCTCCGGGCACGATGATGATCCTCTGCGGCGACCACCCGATACATGCAGGCCGGTTCAAGAGGAGGCACGGACCTTATCGTGTTGCTCTCATTCTCTGGAAGAAGCAAACCTCTACCAGGCGTCGAAGAGCGCAGTCTTCTGTTCTCATGAAACAGAATAACAGACCCGTTTCACCCCATCTCTAATAGCAGCGGTCGATCACTCATGATGGCAATCTAGATCACATGCACGACAATCTAGATCACATGCACATGCATCTTCTTCGGGCCCGTGGATAATGAACCCCTTCCCCAGGTCTTCGGTATTCATGTAGTCTATAGTGGTCTCGCTATCGCCATGAAGATCGGCGTCTTCGGGGCTCATGTGAACCTCTATGTCGTTGTTCTCGAAGACCGCGTCGTCATCGAGAGGGTCGCCCCAGGCGAGAACGTAGTCCGCGCCGGTGACGTCGGTGGCAACCAGGATCATCCTGACGACACTTCCCTCGACCATATTCTTCCTCAAAACCTCGGCTGCTGCATCCGTGACCTCTATCATCTCTATCACCAACAAATGGCGGCCATCTAGCCAACTACCCAATTTTTCCTCCGGCTCGTATTTAAGCGGTTTCGTTCCAAAAAGCGCCGAGGATTTATACGTTGGGAAGATAAACAATCTCGTAATGAACATGAAGGAGATGATCCCCTCTCTGGTCATGATAGTCTCCGCATTCGTGCTGGTCGAGAGACATCTGGCCCTCTACCAGAGGTCAGACTACTGGATGATGATCTCTGCGATGGTTTTGGTGGCCTCTCTGACGGTGATCATGACCATTATCGGTCTCAGGTTGAGAAGGATGGAGCAGCAGATCGAAGCCTCCGAACGGATCTTGAGGATCAACATGGAAGAGATCGAGGAGATGATCGAGAAAATCCTCCCTTCGGTCGGATTTACTCGGAGTACATAATGTTATACATTATATACAACGAGAAAAGGATAGATACGGTCGAATCCCGCCAGGGGGTCGCGCGGGAGGCGATCTCCAAGAGGGTTTACAGGTAGTATTTCTATGGGAGTTGATCTGGGAGACATCATCAAGAGAAAGAAGATCGATATAAAGGATCTTTCCGGTCGTTGGGTGGCGGTAGATGCCTTCAACACCCTCTACCAGTTTCTGAGCATAATCAGGCAGCCTGACGGCACACCGCTCATGGACGACTCGGGCAGGGTGACCTCCCATCTCTCGGGCATCCTTTACCGGATAACCAACCTGGTCGAGTCGAGAGCAAAAGTCGTCTTCGTCTTCGACGGCGAGCCCTCCCACTTCAAGTCGGAGACCCTGGACAAGAGGTCAAAGACCAGGGCCGTGGCCGAGGAGAAGTGGGAAAAAGCCAGATCAGAAGGGGTGGACGGGTTCAAGTACGCCCAGGCAGCTTCCAGGCTGGACAGTGATCTCATATCCGACTCCAAGCGGCTGCTCGGTGCCATGGGAATCTCTGTTGTCCAGGCACCCTCCGAAGGGGAAGCCCAGGCGGCGCAGATGGCCCTTCGGGGAGACGTGGACATGGTGGGAAGCCAGGACTACGATTCCCTCCTCTTCGGCGCGCCGCTGGTGGTGAGAAACATGACCATCGGCGGAAAACGGAAGCTGCCTAAGAAGAACGTCTACATTGACGCCCCGCCGGAACTCATCAACCTGGAGGACGAGCTCTCCCGTCTGGGGATCGACAGGAAACAGCTGGTGGAGATGGGAATGATGTGCGGCACCGATTACAACCGGGGACTCCAACGGGTGGGTCCCAAGACCGCCTTGAAGCTGATCAGGAAACATGGCGATCTGGAGTCGGTGCTAGCGGCCAGAAACGAGACGATCGAGAACCAAGAGGAGATCAGGGAGCTGTTTCTCCATCCATTGGTCACCGATGACTACGCGGTCAAGATGGGCCAGCCCTGCGCAGAGGAGATAATCGCCTTCCTCTGCGACGAGAGAAACTTCTCCAGGGAGCGCGTAGAGAAGGCGGTCCGCAGGTTTGAGGAGGCGCTGGACGTTGAGCAGTCGACGCTGGACCGGTGGTTCTAGCCTCTTCGACCTCGATCTAGAAGGAGTCCTGGAGCTCATCCGAAAGGGGAGGATCGAACGGGTGGGGCTCCAGGTTCCCGAAGGGATGAAACGGTCCGCTCCGGATATCGCCAGAGAGATCGAAGAAGAGACCGGCGCGGAGGTGATCATCTCCGGAGATCCTTGCTACGGGGCCTGCGATGTAGACCTGACTCTCTGCCAGGAGGTGGACCTGCTGATACATATCGGCCACGCCAAGATGCTTGAGGGCACCCCTCTTCTGGACAGGGTGGTATACCTGGAGGCTAGGATGAGCTCCGACCCAAAAGAGGCCGTGGCGAAGGCGGTTGCCCTCCTGGAGTCCAACCGGGTGGGGGTGGTCACCACGGTGCAACATCTAGATTGGCTGGACGAGGTGCTCCAGGTTTTGGAGCAACGGGGGATCGAGGGGGTGGCATCTTTTGGTGGGAAGAGGACGAGGTACAGGGGATTGATCCTGGGATGCAACTATGAGGCTGCCAGGGCATTGGACGTAGACGAGTACCTCTTCGTGGGTACGGGCCGGTTCCATCCCCTGGGAGCGGCACTGGCCACGAAGAGAAGGGTAGTCGCCGCAGATCCCCTGACCCATAGGGCATCGGTGATCGATCCACAGCCCCTGCTCAGGCGCCGTTTCGGGGCCATCGCCAGGGCGGCAGATGCGGAGAGGATGGCGGTCCTTGTATCCAAGAAGCCTGGTCAAGAGAGGATGAATCTGGCCCGGAAGATGATGGCCCTGGGAAAGAAGATGGGCAAGGACATGTATCTGGTCTACGTGGAGAACGTAGAGCCGGATATGCTGATCAACCTCGGCGTCGGTGCTGCGGTCTCTACCGCATGCCCCAGGGTCGCCCTGGACGATGCCGCCAGGTACAATATCCCCCTGCTGACCCCGCCCGAGTTCGAGATCCTCCTGGGGTGCCGGGACGACTACGTCTTCGACGAGATTGTGTGAGTTTTGACGTCAGTCCGGAAGATAAGAGAATAGGTACGTGGAAAAAAAATAATAAGCTGTCGTACCGTGATCTGGCTATCGGTTTCTTCCATGCGATCGAGGTTTCGGATCGACGAAAGGGAATGTTTAAGTATTAGGGCCTCGGGTAAGTTACTTCCAAATGAAAAGGATGGTCGGATGGAGTCGGTGTAACAACAGTGACCCTGTTATAGGAAGGAGGAAATAGAAATGGCGTTTTATACACTTGGTCTCACCTTTTCGATTATGATCGCTCTTACGGTTGCGGTATTGGCGATCTGGATCTACGGACTCTACTTCAACTTCAAGAGGTGGGGTCTAGGGTCGACCGGTTATCAGGACGAGCTGCGCAACAGCTTCTGGCTTTTCATAGCCACATGGATTCACGAAGCGTTCGAGGACGGTATATGGGTATTTATAAGGACACTTATCCTAGATGTCTTCCTTCTAAGAAGGACCTTGAGGAGAAGTCCGGTAAGATGGATCATGCACATGACCATGTTCTACGGTTTTCTCACCCTTGCTACCGTCTCGGGTCTGGGATTGCTCATGGATATAATCGAGCACTTCAACATCCTCGGGCTCGCCGAAGGAGCCGAGATGGTAAAGCATATGACAGAGCTGCCTTTTGACATATTTGGTTACCTGCTTCTCTTTGGTGTCACCATCGCCGTCCTGAGAAGACTCATTCTCAAGGATGTGAGAGACAACACAACAGCATACGATGTCGTTCTGGTTGGTGGGGTGTTTCTGATCACCATAACGGGCTTCTATGCGGAGTGGCTGCGTGGCAACGCCTTTCTGGTTGGAGATGCCTTCGCCAGCCCGATATATGCGCCTCACTTCTCTCTGATCCATACCATACTGGCGCTGGCGCTCTTTGCCGTCATCCTGCCCTGGAGCAAGTACTTGCACATAATAGCAGGACCATTGACCATTCTTGCACGTCGAGGAGGTGAATAAGATGGCAGAGGAGACCAAAACTGAGAGCAAACCTATCACGACAGGGTTTCTCTCATCTACCCAGCTCATGGAGATAGATGCATGTACCAACTGTGGAGAGTGCATGAAATGGTGCCCTACCTATGGGATATACAATGATAAACCAGAGATTACACCGCCAGCCAAGATTAAAGCGTTCCGCGACCTTATGGGCGGTCAACACGGCCTGAGAGCGAAGATCTTCGGCCCGAAGAAGCTGAACGAGGATGAGATCGATAAGTTCACATACGATTTTTATATGTGCAGTACCTGTGGCGTTTGTGGCTCGGTTTGTCCTGTTGGAATAAATACGGTCGAGCTCTGGGAAGCCATACGCGCAAACCTTGTTAGACGTGGGAATGGTCCGTACGAGAAGCAAAAGTTCTTCCCACAGCTGCTGTATAAAGATCGCAACCCATATGGTGGAAAGGCAGAAGAGCGGCTCAGCTTCGTCCCCCCGGATGCCGAGGTGCTGGAGTCGGCAAATATTGCATACTTCCCAGGCTGTACCGCTGCGTATAGGCAACAAACCCTGGGCGTGGCCACCGTGAGGATACTGAACGCCCTGGATATTCCCTTCTGTATGCTGGGGAAAGACGAGTGGTGCTGCGCATCGGTGCTGGTCAGAACAGGCCAACGCGATATAATGCGAGAACATGCAAACCACAATGTCGACGCTTTCAAGGACAGAGGTGTAGAAACAGTACTTTACGCATGTGCAGGTTGTATCAGAACCGCCAGCATCGATTGGCCCCGCTGGTACGAAGGATACATTCCATACAAGAACGTGCCGCTCTCAGTTTACCTGAGAGAGAAGATCCAAAATGGTGAGGTGGAGTGGAAGCATTCGCTGAACAAGAAGTTAACCTTCCACGATCCCTGTCACTCCGGCAGACACATTCTACATCACATCGGAAAGGACTGGACATTCGAAGCACCGCGTGATGTATATCACGCATTCCCGGGTGCAGAGTACGTCGAGATGGAACGTTCCAGAGAGTTACAGAGATGCTGCGGCGCCGGTGGTGGTGTGAAAGCGGGAGTTCCGGATTTAGCTCTCGGTATGGGATCGGCAAGGGTAAGAGACGGAGAAGAGGTGGGCGCAGAGATAATGTCCAGCACCTGTCCCTTCTGCAGACGGAACATAATGGACGGCAGAAATGCCATGGGATCCAAGATGGGCTTCGCAGATCAGGTGGAGATAATGGCCGTCCTCATGGGGCTGGACGTAGCGATACCACCGAACCCCTACCTGAAGTACCAGGAATGGGATGATGTACTGGGCGATCGCATCTGCATCAAGCCCGGGGATCTTGAGCCCGTGAAACCAGACGACATAGAGGGCGACTGAGTCATATCGCCCATTCTATATCTTTTCAAATTTTTTCTTTCAGCGAGTGTCACATTACTCGAGTATCATTCATCCATATGATGATGCTTTTTGCCCAATATCCGACCTTATGTCATTTCGATTAAATCCGACCGAAGGGAGGATTTTCTTGTGAGGTTTGGGTATGCTCACCATACTCCGCCATGGTATGTATGACAGAATATTTGTATTTGGGTTAAGCTAATCTGTTTAATCGCTATGTGAATGTAAACCGATATGTTTATCTTGAATCGGGAAATGATAGAATATCGATGCCTAAGTTAATATGCGTCATTGAATATAAATTTGGAGGATGAGGTAAATTATGAGGAAGAGCGATCGATGGCATTTATGCGTTCTTTTTGGGTTGATGTTCTCTGTGATTATGATGCCTGCGGCCGTCGCCGAAGCAGGTGGCACAACCGGAGGTCCGGCGGATGAGACGTTAGACATGATCTACGAAGGTGCCGTAACGCTAGATGATGGCGAGTTCACCTGGGTGGACAACGACGGAGGAGTTCATCAGGTCTCCAACTATACGCCTCATGGAGCACTGGAAGCGACGTCCACAACAGGTGCCTTCGATTACGGCGGCAGTTGGAAGGAGTCCAAGAATACGGCCCTCGTCAACTGGATAGAGGGTTACGAGTACGATAATTCCGTCAAGCCCAAGATGACCTGGAACTATCTGCTCAACGGCGTCTACCAGAATTACTTCTCGGATGCCACGGGTGTGAGCAACAATCGGCTTTCCGATGGCGATTATCTGGAGTTCTACTACGGTCCCGATGAGGAGACTTCAAAAGATGCCATCGCGGTGGTGAGAATAACGGTGAACCCGGGCTCTGAAGGTTTGAGTCCTGGCACTCCTGGCGGCAAGAGCGTGGGCAATATCGTGGAGATCGAGCCGATCAATCTCTCCGAGATGGACAGCACCGGGATCTCCAAAGAACTGTCTTCTGTCCACATCATCAAGTACGGTGCCGATGGCAAGACCGTAGTTAACGAGACGAAAGTAACATATCGGTGGATGGAAGAGAACCTCCCGTCATATGGTGACGGCACTGCAGCTTATCGGTTCGAGGGGGTCGACTTCTCTGAGGGCGATCATTGGGACAGAAACGAGACCTATCCCGGCGGTTTCAAGATCGATCGAGTGGTGAAAGGAACCTCTGTGAGAGACCTCTGCGAGCTGGTAGGAGGGATGGGGCCCGGGACAGAAATCGAGCTGGTGGCCAGCGACGGATACGAGACCGCCCTCGGCTACGAGAACATCTATGTTGAGAAGCTGACCCCCGAGCAGAGGGATCGACAGGGCGAGGCCTTCCTGGCATGGTGGGCCGCCGATCGGGGCTATGTGCCCGGGTACTCCAACGGGATGAGGCTCTTCTTTACAGCCTCAAAAGAGGATCACGTCTTCGGTCTGTGGGACATGCACGAGTGCATGGATGATACGTACTGGCATTACTACTGGAGCGACAAGATCCGGTATCCTTCCTGTGCCGGTCTATCGGCCAAGTATGTGGAGACCATCAGGGTATATTCTGCGCCGGAGGCCGATTGGAGCCTTTCCCTGGAGGGGACCGTCAACGATACCATAACCAAGTCCCACTTCGAGCAGGCAGTGGCCTGTACAACGGGCGGTCATGCGGCCGAATATACAGACCGGAAGGGGCGAAACTGGGAAGGTATGCCTCTCTGGCTGCTCTGCGGCTGGGTTGACGACGATAACCCTCATTCCGATGGTGCTTACAATGATTCCATGGCGGTGGCCGGATACAACATCTCCATAATATCCCGTGATGGATATCAGGTGACCTTCGACAGCAAGAACATCACCCGAAACGAGAACTACATCGTGGCCAACTCTTTGAATGGAGCTCATATATCCTCAGACAACGACAGCTGGCCACTCAGGCTGGTGGGAGCAAACGTCAGCGGCTCAAAGAACGTGAAGGGCATCGCCAGAATCGTGTTAAGCAGATAATTTCTTTCGAGGATAAGGGGATGGTTCTGGCCGGAACTACCTCCCGCTATTTCCTTTATTGTTCTGCTAACGGAGACGAGAGATGAGGATTGAAGTGACGATAGTACTTGTCATCGCAGTGCTGCTTCTTTCATTCATAACCTGTCCATCTACGGCGATGAGGAAACTCCGTCACCATGATATGAGGAACATACATGAACAAGATGCTGTTAGCTGCTATCTTTATTCTGCAAATATTCGCCGCTACCTTGGTTCTTGCCGATCCTACCACGGAGATTAAGGTGGCCAGGTACGCCGAGAACGGGATCCTCCTGGACCAGAAGACTGTAACATATCGATGGATGGAGAATAACCTGCCGATCTATGGTGACGGGAAGACTCACTATTATCATCAAGGGCCGGTATTCGAGGGAGATAAGTGGGACCCAGATGAAACGACCAACTTCAAAGACAAAGGTGCGGTAAAGGGCACCAACGTCAAGGATCTCTGCGATCTGGTGGGGGGGATGTCACCCGGCGATACGGTGATGATCCGTTCCTTCGATGGCTACCACCTGGAGTTCGGCTACGATAACGTCTACCGACCGCGTTCCAGGCAGGGCCCTTTGGTCCTCTGCTGGTACTGCGGAGAGGGGATAGAGGGGTTCGGGGAGCATCAGGGTGTGGGTTATTCGCCTGACTATTCTGTGGGGATGAGGCTGGTAATCTTCGCCGACAACTCCACCAACCTGGAGGATAAGCACGTTTTCGGAAACTGGGACATGCACGAATGCCTACCGGAGAAGTGCCATCACTTCTACGATCTCTATCCCTCTACCAACGGGTTCTCGGCCAAGTGGGTGGACGAGATCAGGATATACAACAGAGGATTCTCTGGCCAGGAGGGCGCCCCGGTCAAGAGCTTGTCCGTCATGGAGCCTGACACGGAGACCGAAACGGGGCTGGGGTCTGGAGCCGCCGTCTTTGTGGGTGTCTTGTCTCTGGCAGCCTGCTGGAGGAATAGGCGCAGATGACAGCGAAAATATCTCCCCTCTCGATCGTTGTCGTGGTGTTGATATGCGTTGGCGCCATAATTACCATCTCTCATTTCCATCCTCCTGGTGAGAGCCAAGATGTCATGGACTGGAACCTGACCCTGGTGGGCAACGGCGAGGTGAGAGTACTGAGCCTCGATGATATCAAAGCCATGCCCTCTTATGAGGGATATGGAGGTTTCTTCACCACCGTGGGGGTGGTTAACGGCCCTTACATGTGCGAGGGCGTTCCCGTAGAGGAGCTATGTGATCTGGTGGGAGGACTGAACGCCTCGAACACCCTTTTGGTATCGGCCAGGGACGGGTATCTGATGACCTTCGGATCCGATCAGGTCCGGGGCCACTTTCGCACCTATGATCCTCAGACCTTCAGGGAGGTACCCCACAAAGAACTTGAGATGATCTTGATGTACGAGGTGGACGGCGCACCCCTCACGGATTACGGCGGACGCCCCCTCAGGATCGCCATAGTTTATCCAGAAGATGAAGGCATGGTGACCGAGGGTCACAACTGGGTGAAGTGGGTGGACAAGATCGAGATCAGGATGCCCTCCGGCGCATAGAGGGGATGACTACATGAATAACACCCGGGGTAGTGCTCCTCTGATGATCCCGATTTTGGTGCTGGTGGTGATATCGGCAGCGGTTCTGACCGCCGGGTGCCTATTCCATCAAGACGAGAGAGAGCTGAAGGTTATTCATGCCGGCAGTTTGGTGGCGCCCTTCGGGGAGATGGTGAAGGCTTTCGAGTGCCAGCATCCGGATGTAGATATACTGCTGGAGGGACACGGAAGCATCCAGGCCATACGACACATAACAGAGCTGCACGAGGAGTACGACGTGGTGGCCGTGGCCGACGACTCTCTGATCCCGGCTCTGATGTACCCTGATCATGCGGACTGGTACATAAGGTTCGCCAGAAACCAGATGGTGATCGCCTATACCAACCAGAGCAGATATGCCTGTGAGATCAACCAGTCCAACTGGTATGAGATCCTGACCCGACCGGAGGTGAGGTTCGGCTTCTCCAACCCCCTCTTCGACGCATGTGGGTACCGAACCTTGATGGTGATCGCCCTGGCAGAGTCCTACTACAATGATCGGACCATCTTCGATAACCTGATCGCCCGCAACTTCGATCCGCAGATGCGATCGACCGAAGACGACCGCGGCGCCGTCTCGGTGGTGGTGCCCGAGGTATTCCGGCCCCACTCCGATAAGGTGGCCGTCCGGGGAGGCAGTGTGCAGCTGATCCCCATGCTGGATTATGCCGATCTGGATTATGTCTTCGAGTACAAGAGCGTGGCCCAGCAGAACGGGTTGCGCTATCTGGAGCTGCCTCCAAAGATCGATCTCAGCACCCCCGAATACGGATCCATCTACCAGAATGTCTCCGTCTTTCTGGGGTTCCAGCGCTTCCGGTCGGTGGGCATCGAGCGGGTGGGAAGACCGATCTTTTATGGGATTACGGTGCCCAAGAACGCACCCCATCCGGCGCTGGGCGCCGAGTTCGTCGAGTTCGTACTGAGCGAGGAGGGAAAGAAGATACTGCAAAGAGCGAACCAGCCCACGACGTCTCCTGAGGTGGTCGGGCCGGGTACTCCGCAGGTGTATGCCACGACCGTGATGAACATCGGCGAGATGGAACGTTAGAGAGGGCCAACCGGTTGGCAGGCGCCGAACCCAGCATGGAGATCCTGTTTATCTTGGCCACGTGTTACAGCGATGACGAGAGCCGGTCTTCCACAATGCCGCGCTGGGTCGTGATGCCAACTAATATATCGGGGGAGCCCATCCTCGGAGAAGGTGTTGGAATGGTGGAAGTGCATAAGGTCACAGGTTCGCCCTTCGATGGCAACGTCTACCTGGTAATGGACGAGATCCCGGTCGTGATCGACACCGGCATGGTCCCGGAGCCCACTATCAATAATATCAAAAAGTACATAGATCCCCAGGATATCGAGCTCATAATACTCACCCACAGCCACCATGATCATTCCGGCGCTCTCCCCATGATCAAGGAGATCACCGGGGCCAGGGTGCTGATCCATGAGGAGGAAGCAGGCTTTTTGGGAGACGACCTGGCCACGGTCGCCTACCTATTCGGCCAGCCTGCGCCGGAGATCAAGGCCGACGGGACCCTCTCCGAGGGAGACGTCGTGGACCTGGGAGAGTGGAAGCTAGAAGTTATGCACACCCCCGGCCATTCTCCAGGAGGCATATGTCTATACGAACCTAAAGCAAAGGTGCTCTTCTCCGGAGATACCGTATTTCCCCAGGGAAACATCGGGAGGACGGACCTCTTCGCAGGATGCAACGAGGATCTTATCGAGTCGATAGAGAGGCTGACCGGGCTGGACGTCCGGGTCCTCTATCCCGGTCACATGGAGGTAACCGATAGAGATGTAAACAGCCAGATCAAGGCAAGCCTCAGGTTTGCCAGGAGCGTTCTATGATCCAGAACGTCGGTAGCAATACCGCCATGATGATGAAGATGGAGGCAGAATCGATCATCCAAACCTACGCCCGGCAGCCTATACTCCTGGTGCGAGGATCTGGTGCGAGGGTCTGGGATGCAGAAGGACGGGAGTATCTGGACTTCGTGGCTGGCGTCGCGGTGAACAGCGTGGGTCACTGCCATCCTGCGGTGGTAGAGGCCATAAGGAAGCAGGCAGGCACCCTGATCCATACGTCCAACATTTACTACACCGAGAACCAGATCTTGCTGGCCAACGAGCTGAAGATGCTGACCGGTATGGACAAAGCCTTCTTCTGTAACTCGGGAGCAGAGAGCGTGGAGGCCGCGTTCAAGCTGGCCCGCCGGGTCACGGGCAGGTCCGAGCTGGTGGCGGCGATCAACTCATTCCACGGCAGAACTTTGGGATCTCTGGGCGCGACCTATAAGCCCGTATACCGAGAGCCTTTCGCACCGCTGAACGAGGCCCGGTTCGTTCCCTACGACGATGATGAGGCCCTGAAAGAGGCGGTGACGAAGGATACCTCGGCGGTCGTCCTGGAGCCGGTCCAGGGAGAGGGCGGGGTAAACGTCCCCCGTCCCGGTTACCTCAGAGCCGCTCGTCAAATATGCAACGATTACGACGCCCTGCTCATACTGGACGAGGTCCAGACGGGGTTCGGCAGGACAGGTCGCTGGTTCGGTAAGGAGCACAGCGGGGTCATGCCGGATATAATGACCCTGGCCAAGGCGGCGGCCGGCGGCCTGCCCCTGGGTGTCATGATGGCCGCCGAATCGGTTTCAGGAGGTTTCCAGAAGGGCGATCACGCATCTACCTTCGGTGGAGGGCCTCTGATCTGTGCCGCTTCGCTGGCGGCGATCGGGGCGATCGAGAGGGAAGATCTGGTGAAAAGGTCGGACGAGATGGGAAGGTACCTCCGCTCGGAGCTGAGAAAGAACCTGGAGGTCGAGGAGGTCAGGGGACTGGGGCTCATGGTAGGGGTGGAGCTGGAAGAGGACTGCGCCCGGATCGTGAACGAGGCCCTAAAGAAGGGTGTCTTGCTCAACTGCACCAGCGAGCACGTCCTGAGGATGGTACCGCCCCTGGTAGTGGGAAGAGAGGAGATCGATCACGTGGTGAGGGTGCTTGGAGAAATACTGGAATAACCTTCGATCTTGCCTCGGCGAGCTGAAGCCCTACGTGGCCGGTAAGGGCATCGGCGAGATCGCAAAAGGGTACGGTTTCGCTCCCGAAAAGATAGTGAAGCTGGGGAGCAACGAGAACCCTTATGGCCCCAGCCCCAGGGTCTGGGAGGCCATGACAGGGACCAGGCTGGAGAGGTACCCGGAGACGGACGATCTCATGGAGTCTTTGGCCGGTTATGCAGGAGCTTCGCCGGAAGATGTGGTGATAGGTACAGGCATGGACGGGGTGATGGATACCCTGACGAGGCTGTTCTTGGACCCGGGTGATAGAACGCTGATATTCACCCCCACCTTCAGCTATTATGAGATCCTCATCAGGCTCTGCGGGGCGGAGCCGGTATTTTCGGCCAGAGGACCACAGTTTGAGGCAGATATTGACATCCCTGACGATCTCAAGCTGATATTCATCTGTTCGCCCAACAACCCCACGGGCAACGAGATCCCGGAGAACGATCTGAGAGCAATCGTGGAGACCACGGATGCCGTAGTTTTCCTGGACGAGGCCTATGCCGAGTTCGGTGACCAGAGCTTCCTGGGCCTGGTGGGCGAGTACGAGAACCTGGTGGTGGGCAGGACCTTCTCCAAGGCCTTCGGTCTTGCAGGCCTGAGGCTGGGGTACGCCGTGGCCCCAAGGTGGATCGTCGATGAGTACCGAAAAGTAGCACCCCCTTTCTTTGGGGTGGCATCGCCCGCGGTGGCTGCAGGAACGGCGGCCCTCGATGATCAAGAGCACATGAGAAGAGCGGTGTCGAAGATCAAAAGAGAACGGGACCAGCTCCAAAGAGAGATCCCGGAATCTCACCCGTCCGGAGGAAACTTCCTGTACATCGAGACCGAAGAGAAGTCCGGCCTTGTCGCGGAGAAGATGCTCGATAGAGGGGTGATAATCAGAGACTGCGCATCGTTCAGGGATTCGGGCGAGCATCACATCAGGGTGACCGTGGGCATCCCCGAGGAGATGCAGACATTCCTCCAGGCTTACAGGGAGATATGTTGATAGCGCTGACCGGCACCCCCGGGACGGGAAAGACCACCATCTCCCGGCTCCTCCCCTACAGGGTCATCGACCTCAACGCCCTGGTCAAGAACGGCCTGCAGGAGGGGTTCGACCCCCGGAGGGGCTGTCTGGTGGCGGACATGGAGGGCCTGGAAGATAAAATCGAGGAGCTGGCCGATGAGAAGGAGGTCACCGTCTTAGAGGGGCATTTCTCCCACCACTTCGCGCCTCTGGCCATCGTGCTCAGGGTGGCGCCGCCTGTTCTGAGAGAGCGTCTGGAGCTTCGAGGGTACCGCGAAGAAAAGATCAAGGAGAACGCGGAAGCAGAAGCCCTGGACGTGATACTGGTGGAGGCTGTGGAGTGGTGCGATGTGGTTCATGAGATCGACACCACAGATAGGTCACCAGAAGAGGTGGCAGATCTGATAATCAAGGTGATACAAGGAGAGATCAAGCTTCCGCCCGGCAGGATCGATTGGATGGGAGAGATGGAATTTGACCTTGGATAACCTGAGGAGCAAGGCCGTGGTGGTGATAGAACCGCTGGCAGCTCTGGCCGAGAGCGCGGGCGCCTCGCCCAACCAGATATCTCTTCTCTCTCTGGTATTCGCCCTAGCAGCGGCGCTCTTCTATTATATCTCCCCGGAAAAGCCCTTCTATCTCTATGCTGCCGCTATGATGGTCTTCTTGAACGCGGTCTTCGATGCCGTCGACGGTGCCCTGGCCCGGAGGACGGGAAGGGCCCAGCCCAGAGGCGACTTTCTGGACCACGTCATCGACAGGTACGCAGATATGCTCGTTTTGGCAGGCATCGTAACGGCAGGGTACGTCTCCTATCAGATAGGCATGTTTGCGGTGATGGGCGTTTTGCTGACCAGCTACGTGGGGACCGAGGCCCAGGCCTTGAAGGTGGGCCGGTACTACGGGGGGGTCATGGGCCGTGCCGACAGGCTCGTCCTGATCTTTCTGGCCACTTTGGCCAACGCCGTCTATCCGCAGGACATGATCGGTCTCCAGATCTTGGGATGGGTCGTCTTATTTACCATGATAACCAGCCACATCACCGCCTTGCAGAGGGTCGCCCACGTCTGGAGACAGCTCTGACAAGAAAATCCTCCATTCGGTCGGATTTGCCATGAAAATGACGACTCGAGCTGCCTGTGCCTGCCGATTTTCATTTTTCGGGCATGAGACTGGGTATCATGAACATTTACTTGAGCACATAAAGTTATACTTTATGTACCTCAGTAGATAACATTTTTATGACAAGCGAGGCCATCCTACAATTCCAGCAGAAAGTTTTCCATCTCACGGAGAATGGCATCTTCGCGTGCCCCCTACTTTCATACTCACGCGAAGGCGCGAAGGCGCGAAGTCCCTCTAGTCGAAGTGCAGGCCATTGAAGTCAAAGGCAACATACACTTGACGTTCCATCCGCGCTCTTCAAGCATACGCGCAAGGACCGCTTCATAGACCGATTCGAGTAATCCCTGCCCGAGATCCCGATGAAGGTGGAAAGCCGTATCCACCACAATGGAAGAGACTTCTTCCACACTCATCGACGAGTTCCCTCCTTCGCGTCTTCGCGTGAGATATTTCCCCCAACGATCTCATCGACGAGTCCCCACCAAGTAACACCTCAAATTAATATGATTTTTTTTAATAAAAAAGTTTTCTCGACAGCCGGTGCACATAACCAAACCGTTAGGTGTGATACCGCATTACAAAGTGTTAGCTACTGAGCTTTATGTACAATAAAAAAATGACCTGCGAGACCTGGCGCCGCTATCTGGAGCGCAGGCGGGCGGAGACCTCCATCATGCAGCCGATCTGCCGGGCCAGCTTTTTTAGTAGGGCCATGAACTCGTCTTCTTTCACATAATCTCTCCTGCCCATGACCACCAGCAGCCCTGTGGTCTTGTTCTGGTATTCGATGGGTGCCGAGGCCCAGAGGCGCATCCCTTCTTTTTCTTTTTCTCCTTCTTCTTCCGCTCCATCATCCGCCGCGTGGATCTGGGGATCTTCGAGGAGTTTCTCCACGGGATGTCTATCCATGAACCGGACGAGATCCTCCACGGGACCTCTCAGAGACCGGAGCACAGGACGGCCGTCTTCCAGGAGGAATATGCCACCTCCTTCCATACCTGCCAGTCCGATCAAGGCGTCAGATAGAGCTCCATCCAGCAGATCGTCGACGTCGCCTGCAGCAGCGATGGCCCTCATGATTATGTTGTGGAGGGCGGTCAGCTCCCGGTCATGCCTGAGAAGCTCGTCTTTATCCTCCTTTTTTTCGGTTACGTCTATTATATTTCCTAGAATCCATTTATCATTCTGGTACACCACAGGATTTATCAGCATCTCGGCCCAGCAGATGCTCCCGTCTTTCCTGCGGACCCCGAACTCCTGGAGCGATATACCATTCTCGTTCTTCTCCGAGCTCTCGCACTCGAAGTTCTCCGGCGAGACCACGCTCCAGAAGGGCACGTCGATCAGCTCTTCGTCACCGCATCCGAAGATCTCTTTGAACTTGGGGTTGGCCTGCCTGAAGCGACCGTCCCGGAGCAGGTAGATGCCTGTGGGCGAGTTTTTCAGAACGCACCGGATCATCGCCCTCGCCCTCGCCTCGTCTTTCTGTATGGTCTTTTTCTCGATATTGAACCTGGCCTCCTTGATGATGACCTCGAAGATATGAGGCAGGCTCCTGAAGCTATCGACGCTCTTGGCCACGTAGCTGGTGGCGTGCTTCTGAAAGGCCACCACCTGGAGATCCTCGGTGTCACGACCGGTTACCATCACCACCGGTATATATCGATCAAACTCCCTGACCAGCTCCAGCACGTCCAGGCCGCTGATGCCGGGCAGGGCGAAGTCGACGGATACCAGGTCATAAGAAGTCTCTGCCATCTTCTTCAGACCATCCTCACCCGTGGTGGTGAAGTCCAGGAAGAACTCATCGTGCTTCTCGAACCCGAGACGGATTAGTTCTGCATCGTCGGGATCGTCTTCTATGACCAGAATGTGATAGGGTTTTGCCATGCTAAACCTGCCCTCGGTATATGGTCGAGCTTATATGATTTGTAGGTTGCCTTTTGTTGGACCCTGTCTGGGATAGAGTTATCTATTTTCATGATCGATAAGCATTACCGCACAGGATTGGGGGTATTTAAACGAGAAAGATCGAGCTGCTCTTCTTGCTGGTTCTCTTCGCCTGCGTTCTCACCGCCGGAGGGAATACCCTGGTGGTAGACCAGAGGGGCGGAGCCGACTTCAAGAAGATAGGTATAGCGGTCTCCTTGGCCGGACCGGGAGACAAAATCGAGATACATCCTGGCATCTACAGAGAAGGAAACATGACCATCGATGAGACCCTCGCCCTCGTCGGCGAAGGAGAGGTGACAGTAAAAGGTGCCAAAGGGACGATCATCCTGGTAGAGGCTCCGGGCTGCACCATCTCCAACCTCATAGTCGAGGGTTCCGGAAGCGAGCCTGCGGTGGTACTCGAAACCTCGGACAACCTTATCAGGGGATGCCACCTGAGGGACGGCTCCGTGGGCGTCTTGGTCCTGGCATCCAACAACACCCTTCGAGATAACCTGATCGAGTCCGGGGTGGAGGTCGACGGGTGCACAGGATGCAGGGTGATCAACAATACCTTCCGGGGAGACGATGGGATCGTGCTGGTGGACGCGGAAGAGAACACGATCCAAAACTGCACCTTTTTTTCCCTCAGAGGAGCCGAGATAATAGAGGGTCGCGATAACCTGATCGAGAGAAACAGCTTCAACTGTCCTTCGGGCGCCCTGTTCATCGAAAGATCAGAGGAGATTCGGATCATCGGGAACGCCGTTGTCGGGATGAGGTCCGGCATGGTCCTCTCGGGATCAAGTTCCAACCTCGTGGCGGAGAACAACCTGACCGGATGCTACGTGGGCCTCGACCTGGTGGGGTCCCATCTGAATATGGCCCGGGAGAACGAACTCATAGGGTGCAAGGTCGGGATAAGGCTGAAGGACGGCGAAGGCAACAGCATCCTCCAGAACCGCCTGGAGGAAAACGAGATAGCGGGCATCTTTTTGGAGAACTCGACCAGAAACGAGGTTGGGTCCAACCTGCTCGTCGATAACGGGGACGGCCTGCTCCTGAAGTGCTCTTCGACCGATAACCTGGTCAGGAACAACACCGCCCTCTACAACAGGTATGGGATCTCTTTATTGGGGTCGGGTCAGAACCGCCTCAGGGAGAATTGGATGGAAGATAACCTCTACAACGTCAGGGTCGAGAGGGGTTCCGATCTATTGGATTTCTCTGCTTTTCTTCAGGACGTGGACGCCAGCAACACCGCAGGGGGAAAGCCGATCATCTATCTGGTAGGCGAACGCGATCTAATGGTGGAGAACTGTGGCTTCTTGGCCCTGGTGGGGTGCAAGAACGTGAGCGCCTCCAGCCTAACGATTTCCAACAGCAGCGCAGGCATCCTCCTGGTGAACTCCAGCCGGTGCAGGGTGGAGAACTGCACTCTCTCCCGGGACGAGATGGGCGTATCGCTCATGAAAACCGAGGACTGCAGCATCGAAAAGAACGAAGCCGATGACTGCGAGACCGGTTTCGGGCTTCTCGGTTGCAAAGGTGATACCCTTTTGAGCAACGGAGCAGAGAATTGTTCGGCCTCCGGGTTCCAGGTGGAGAACTCCACCGGCATCGAGCTGGTAGACCTGAACTCGTCGGGTAACCGGGTGGGGATATCGATCCTGAACTCGGCGTCCTGCATGATCCGGGGATCCCGGGTGAGCGGAAACGAGGAGACCGGCATAAGGCTGATAGGATCGGATAGGTGCATTCTCAACGGGAACCGGGTCACGCTCAACGATGACGGTATGACGCTGTCCGGCTCATACAACTCTTTCGTTCTCAAGAATAACGTCAGCTCCAACGAGGGTAGTGGGATAGAGCTGCTCCACCTATCAGGAGGTACGATAAACGGTAACCTTCTACTGAAAAACAAGGCAGGCATCTTCCTCCAGTCCGTCCAGAAGGTGCATCTGGAGGGGAACAACCTCAGCCTCAACGACGGCTACGGTCTGAGGATGAGCTATTCCGGTGACTGTAAGGTGGTGGAGAACGAACTCTTCCGAAATGGTATCGGTGGAGCCAGCCTGATCGACTGCAGCGGGAACTCCGTATATCACAATAACTTCGTGGATAACGGGAATTTGATGCTGTCTCAGAACGCCGCGGACAACGGCGAGAACTTCTGGTACCGGGACCTCCCTGTTGGTGGGAACTTTTGGAGCGATCACCGGGTGGTGGGCAACCCGGGAACCGTGCCCAAGGAGATACCCTCCAGAGGGACCGACAGGTACCCCTTCCAGGATCCGGGAGGATGGAAAAAAGAGGTCGGATGTTAACAGAGATGGATGTTGTGATGGAGATGGAAGATGGACGAATATGACCTGAGGCTGATCAGGGCGGCCCAGGAGGGGATAGAGCTGACCTCCCGGCCGTACCGCGCCCTGGGCGAAGAGATAGGGATCTCCGAAGACGAGGTGATGGATAGGTTGAGGGGACTCGTTGAGGCCGGGGTTGTGAGGAGGTTCGCGGCCACGATAGGTCACCGGGCCCTGGGTATTGTGGCCAACGCCATGATCGTCTGGAGCGTACCACCCGAAGAGACCGAACGGGTGGGCCAGATCATGGCATCCTTTGATCAGGTCACCCACTGCTATGAACGGCCGTTCAGAGAAGGCTGGCCTTACAACCTCTACACCATGGTTCACTCTCACAGCCGGGAGGAATGCGAGGATATCGCCGCTAAGATCTCGCTGGAGACGGAAATTGTGGAGTACCAGGTTCTCTTCAGCGAGCGGGAGTTCAAGAAGACGGGGGCCAGAATCTGAAGATGTTGTTGCCGCTGTGCCTGGACCTGTCTCAGAAACGGGTGGTGATCTTTGGCGGTGGCGAGGTGGGCGAGAGGAAGGCCGAGCTCTTCTCCCAATATGCTAAGGTCACGGTGGTGAGCAAGGCGTTCTCTCCCAGGATCCAAGAGATGGGAAAAGAAGGATCTGTGGATCTGGTCCGGGCAGACTTTTCCGCGTCCGAAGCCGACGAGCATCTGAGAGGGGCTTTCATGATTGTGCCAGCCACAAACGATAAAAAGCTGAACAGATCTCTGGAGAAAAAGGCCAGGAAGATGAATGTGCTGGTGAACAGGGTCGACGGTGTGGGCGAGGTGGTGGTCCCCTCGATAATCAGGAGAGATCCGGTCGTCGTGTCCATATCCACTGTGGGGAAAAGTCCGGCGCTTTCCAGGTACCTGCGCCTGAAGCTGGAGAAGGATCTGGACCAGAAGTACGCGGAGATGGCCCTGCTTTTGGGCGAGGTTAGGAAGGATCTCAAGAAGACGGTAAGCGACCAGGGGTCGAGGAAGAGGATCGTCTGGGAGATAATCTCTGACGAGGAGGTCTGGAGGCTGCTGGAGGAGTCCTATGAAAAGGCCTATAAGAGAGCCGGAGAACATCTGATCCCAGATGAGCGAGATAGCCTCGATGATGGTGACTCACCGGAAGGCGGCGATCGGCGAGATCGAACGGGCCTGGCATGGTAACTTGGAGACGCTTCTGAGCAGGATACATTCTCATGAGCTTGTCGAGGAGTGTGCCGTTCTCAAGACATGCAACCGGGTGGAGATCTACGTGGTGTCGCCCCGGGGGGAGAAGGTCCTCTTCGAGTTTGCCAAGACGGCCCGGGTATCTTCGCGCATAATCGATTTTCATGATCATAAAGAGTCGTTACGGCATCTGCTCAGGCTGACCTCGGGTCTGGAGTCGATGATCATCGGTGAAGACCAGATCCTGGGACAGATGAAGATGCTCTACCTCATGGCCAAGAAGGCGGGCGCCACCGGGTGGATGCTGGACACCGCCTTCAAGAAGGCCATCCAGGTGGGAAAAAGGGTGCGCAGGGAGACCAGGATAAATGAGGAGTCCATATCGGTCGGGTCTGCGGCCGTGGACCTTGCCGAGGAGATCCTGGGCGGCCTGGAAGGAACGTCGGTACTGGTGATTGGCGCCGGGGAGACGGGCGAGCTGATATCCAGGTCTCTCATGACCAGAGATATCGGCGCCCTCTACGTGACAAACAGGACCTTCGGCACCGCCCTCAGCCTGGCGGTCGAGCTGGGGGGGACCGCGATCTCCTTCGACCGGATGAAGGGACAGATGGCCGTATCCGACGTGGTGATCAGCGCCACCTCTGCGCCTCACTACATCCTGAGACGGGAGGACTTAGAAGAGGTCATGGAGAGCAGGAACAAGAAAAAGCTGCTCATAATAGACATAGCTAACCCGCGGGACGTGGACGAGGCCGTGGGGGAGATGGACGGGGTGGAACTTCGAAACATAGACGGGCTCCGGGAGATCAGCGCCGAGCACATGAAGCTCCGGATGGCCGAGGTGGAGAAGGTAGAGGCGATCATCGAAGAAGAGCTCCGACTTTTAGAGGCCAAGTACAAGAGGAAAGCGGCCGAGGAGCTGTTGGGAAAGCTCTACTCACGGGCGGAAAATGTCAAAGTCCAGGAGTGCAACCGGGCCATGAACAAGCTCAGTGCTCGTCACACCCTGGGAGAGATCGAGCAGCAGGTGCTGATGGACATGAGCCACGCCATCGTGAACAAGATCTTCGCCGAGCCTACCAAGGTCCTGAAAGAAGCCTCGGAGAGGGATGATGAGGAATTTCTGAAATGTGTGACCGCTCTATTCGAGCTGGAGGACGAAGATGAGAAGGATGCGAAGGCTTCGTAAGGCGGGCCTCAGAGACCTGGTGGCCGAGACCAGGGTCTCGAAAAAGGACCTGGTGCAGCCCTTATTCGTGGATGAGCGGCTGAGAAAACCTGTGGAGATCAAAGCCATGCCCGGCCAGAAGAGGCACAGCCTGGAGAGCCTGGCCGAAGAGGCGGGGATCCTGGAAGATCTGGGCGTACCTGCGCTGATCCTTTTCGGTCTGCCTGCCAAAAAAGACGAGGTCGGGTCTGGCGCTTACGATCCAGGTGGCATAATCCAGCAGGCTTCTGCCCGGATAAAGGAGACCTCGAAGATCGTTGTGATCACCGATCTCTGTCTTTGCGAGTACACCAGCCACGGACACTGCGGCCTGATCCGGAAAAACGAGATCCTCAACGACGAGACGCTGCCCCTGCTGGGCAAAACCGCGGTCAGCCAGGCCCGGGCCGGCGCCGACGTCGTGGCCCCCAGCGGGATGATGGATCGTATGGTCGGGGCGATCCGGGAGGCTCTGGACAAGGAAGGGTTTGCGGAGATCCCCATATTATCTTACGCCGCCAAGTACGCATCGTCTTTCTACGGTCCTTTCAGGGAGGCGGCAGATTCGGGCTACGCCTTCGGCGACCGGCGCGGTTACCAGATGGATCCTTCGAATGCCAGAGAAGCGCTGTGGGAGGTGAGCCTGGACATAGAAGAAGGTGCGGATATGGTGATGGTCAAGCCTGCGATGCCTTACCTGGACGTGCTTCGCATGGTCAAAGACGAGTTCGGGATGCCTACGGCCGCCTACCAGGTGAGCGGGGAGTACTCGATGATCATGGCCGCCGCCCGGAACGGATGGCTCGACGGCGAGGCGGCGATGCTGGAGGCGCTGACCTCGATCAAGAGGGCGGGGGCGGATATGATACTGACATACTACGCTAAGGAGTTCGCGGGGCAAAATGCAGATAGGCCAAACATTTTTTAAGGTCAACGTTATGATGGTATACAGTGTTTTGTAGATAGGAGGACCCCTCATGCCAAGATCGACTAAGTTATGGTTATTGGTCACAGTCGTATTTATTGTTCTTATAGGATCAGTGAGCGGTATTAACTTATATTCCGCAGGTGCAATACGCGTAAAAAGCAATTTTTTAGGCAATTTCACACCACAATACTTTACATAATGTGGGCTGCCACTGTATACATTTT
>JGI24025J20009_10000695_pt1 | contig 26106 bp, 27 predicted proteins | sample Cruoilmetagenom3_FD_20009 | JGI IMG/M metagenome (IMG submission 20009) | reverse complement strand
CCCGGGCCCTCGGCACGGTGCAGGCGCGCCCTCGGCACGACGCAGGCGCGCCTTCGGCACGGTGCAGGCGCGCCTTCGGCACGGTGCAGGCGCGCCTTCGGCACGGTGCAGGCGCGCCGCCATCTGCGCCCCCCTACGCCTCGTCGCGCTCCATGAGGTCGAGCCAGTCCTCTTCCGCCGCCGCGAGGGATTGCTGGCGTTCGACGAGGCCCTCCGAGGCCTTCTTGAACTTCACCGGTTCCCGGGTGAACAAATCCGGGTCGGCGAGAAAGCCCTCGAGCTTGGAGATCTCGGCGGTGAGCCGGTCGATCTCGCCGGGCAAAGCCTCCAGCCGGTGTTTCTCGGTGAAGCTGAGCCCGCCGGTTGGGCCCGGTGCGGCGCCCTTATCGGGCTTCGGGGCGACCGGCCGGGCGGCGGCGGGTTTCGGTTTCGGCGTGTCGGTCGGGGTGGCGCTGGCGCCCTTCTGCGCCAGGTAGTCGCTCCAGCCCCCGGCATAGAGCGTGGCCTTGCCATCGCCCTCCATCGCGATGGTGGTCGCGGCGACCCGGTCGAGGAAGTCACGATCGTGACTGACGAGAAGCACGGTGCCGTCGTAATCGCCGAGAAGGTCCTGCAGGAGATCGAGGGTTTCCACGTCGAGATCGTTGGTCGGCTCATCAAGCACCAGGAGGTTCGAGGGTTTCGCCATGATCTTCGCCAGGATCAGCCGCGCCTTCTCACCACCCGACAGCGAACGGACGGGCGCGCGGGCCTGGGCCTCGTCGAACAGAAACTCCTTGAGATAGCCGACCACATGTTTCGGGACCCCACGCACCATCACCTGGTCGGCCTTGCCCGAAACGCCCATCTCCTTGTCCCCCGCCAACGCATCCCAGAGCGAAACCTCCGGATCGAGCGCGCTCCGGTTCTGGTCGAACACCGCCACTTCAAGGCCGGTGCCCAACTTCACCGAGCCGGTATCGGGCGCCAGTTCACCGATGAGCATCTTCAGAAGCGTGGTCTTGCCCGCGCCGTTGGGCCCGACCAGCGCCACCCGGTCGCCGCGCGCGATCCGCACCGAGAACTCCCCGAGGATCGTCCTGTCGCCATAGGTCTTGGAAATGCCGCGCGCCTCGATCACCAGCTTGCCGGATTTCGGCCCGGCGTCCAGCGCCATTGCCGCCGCGCCCTGGCGCCTTATCTGGCCCGCGCGGTCTGCCCTGAGCTCCTGGAGTGCACGCACCCGCCCCATGTTGCGCTTGCGCCGCGCCGAGATCCCCTCGACCGCCCAGCGGGCCTCGGCCTTGATCTTGCGGTCGAGCTTGTGGCGGGCGGTGTCTTCTTCGTCCCAGGTCTTGTCGCGCCAGGCCTCGAACGCCTCGAAGCCACGCTCCTGGCGGCGGACCTGGCCGCGGTCGATCCAGAGCGTCGCCTTGGTCAGCGCGCGCAGGAAGGCGCGGTCATGGCTGATGAGCACAAAAGCGGTGCGTGTGGTCGAAAGCTCGTTCTCGAGCCAGCGGATCGCCTCGATGTCGAGATGGTTGGTCGGCTCGTCGAGCAGCATGAGGTCCGGCGCCTCGGCGATCAGCTTGGCCAGCGCCGCGCGCCGCCGTTCACCGCCCGAGGCCCGGTCGCACAGGGTCGCGGGGTCGAACTTCAGCCCCTCGGCCACCCGCTCGACCCGGTAACCTTCGTGGCTGTCGAGCCCCGAGACGGCGAAATCGCCAAGCGTCGCGAAGCCGTCGAGGTCCGGGTGCTGCTCCATATAGCCCGCGCGCGTGCCCTGCGGCATGACCCGGGCGCCCTGGTCCGGCTCGACAAGCCCCGCCATGACCTTCATCAGCGTCGATTTGCCCGACCCGTTGCGCCCCACCAGCGCCACCCGGTCGCCCTGCTGAACGACGAGCTCGAGCCCGGAAAACACCGGGTCGCCGCCAAAGGTGAGCGAAATGTCGGAAAGCTGGAGGAGCGGTGCGCGAGCCATGAGCGCGAGGTAGCGATGGCAGCGCGCGGCGTCAACGGGGGCCAAGCGGTTTGCAAACCGCTTCCCACGCGATTTCGAAATCGCGTCTCAAAGCCTTTTCAAAGGCTTTCCCTCACGCCCCCCTCACGCTCCGGCCATCCCGATCAGCGCGCGGCGCCGGTTCGCCGGCACCCGGCCCACCTCCAGCCCTGTGAAAACGTGCATCGTTCCGAGGTCACGGTCGCGCACCGCGTGGTCCGAGACCCAGCCCCCCATCATCAGGTAGGCCCTGAGCAGGGGCGGCATCATCTTCTGCGCCTTTTTGGGGTCCGGCGTGCGGCGCAGCGCCCGGGCAAACCGAAACACATCCGGCGCTTTCACCCGGGGGCGCCATTTTCGCGGTGCGATATACCGCGCCTTGAGCAGCGCGAAAGCGTCGAGGAACTCCGTCTCGTCGGTGCCGTGAAACGAAGAACAGCCGAACAGCATCTCGATCCCGTCCGCCTCGACGATCCGGGTCATCGCCGCCCAGGCGAGCCGCAGCACATCGCCGTCACCCGCCTCGGGGGCGATGCAGAACCGGCCCATCTCGACCATTGGCCCCCCGAAGTCGCCAAGCGGCGCCAATTCGTAGAACTGGGCCGCGTAGCTCTCGTTGATCCGGCTCCCATCGCAAAGATCGAGCAACCGATAGGTGCAGACAAGCGCCCCGCTGGCGCGCGCCTCGACCAGCACGTGGCGGCAGCGCGGGTCGAAGCCGTCGCCGTCCTCAGCCCCCGCAGGCCCGCGAAACAGCCGCGCCCGCAGCGCCTGGGCCCGGGCGAGATCGGACCGGGTTTCGGCCAGCCGCACCCGNTAGCGTCCGGTTTCGATCAATACCGCCTCGTTCAACGCCTTTTGAGCCATCGCGGCCTCCCCGCCCCTTGCCGAACCGCATCGGGTCTCCCTAACTTCGGTACATTCCGCCCGATCCGCAACACATGACCCCAGATGACGGAGCCTCCCGATGCCCAAGATCGTCAAGACCGATGCCGAATGGCGCGACCTGCTGAGCCCGCTCGCCTACGAGGTCACGCGCAAACACGCCACCGAACGCCCCTTCACCAACGATGACTTCCCGAGTGCGCCGGGAAGCTATCACTGCATCTGCTGCGGGGCGGTGCTGTTCGACCAGGCCGACAAGTTCGACGCGCATTGCGGCTGGCCGAGCTTCAACAAGGTGGGCTCCGCCGCCGCGCCGGTGGGCGAAAGCCAGGACACGAGCCTCGGCATGCAGCGGACCGAAGTGCATTGCACCGATTGCGGCGCCCATCTCGGCCACGTCTTTCCCGATGGCCCGCTACCGACCGGCCTGCGCTACTGCATCAACGGGGTGGCGATTGAGTTCCGCCCCGGCGAAGCCAGCGGCAACGGCACCGGCACCGGCACCGGCAGCGACGGTGGCCCCTACGACGGCAGCGGCACCGGCGGCTGACCCAGGCGGCCCGGCCTGTGCCCGCGCGGTCATACCCGCGGGCCGCCGGAGCTTACTGGGTGGTGAAGAGCCTTGAGATATTCGCCGCCGAGGCGGTGCTGCCGAACAACTGGCCAAGGAAGCTCACGCCCTCGATGTTCGAATCGGTCACGCGGCGCGAGAGCACGACGACCTGCCCGCGCTCGAGACCGAACCGTTCGACGTTGGTGACCATATTGGCCTCGTCGAAGCTGATCGCGACCACCTGCCGGTCGATCTCCTGCGGACCGCGGACCGGCGCGTGCTCGAACTCGGAGCGGACGTAGTACCAGCCGCTTTCCTCCAGAAGCCCGGAAGCCCCCGGTTTTCCAATGATCGAAGCCACGCTCGAGCGCGTATCGAGCCCGACCTCGATCTCTCCGAGATCCTCCTCGGTCGGTACGAATCCATGATAGGTGAAGACCGGCGAACAGGACGCGACAGCCAACAGCACGGCAACCGCCGCGATGCTCTGCAACATCGGTCCATGTCTCGACATCCAAGCCCCCCTTGAATATGTCGGGTGTGTCCTGCCTTTCGACTTACCGGAGGACGCGGATGTATTCAAGCAACGAAAGCACCGAAGCATGACAACCCCCGGCAATAAGCGGGAAAATGTGGTCCGGGTCGCGGACCTCGCACGCGCGAAAGGCCGCATTGTCGAGATCGTGCCCGATCCCGCGGCCCGCGCCGGTATCGCGACCGATCTTGGCCTCCTGGAGGTACGCAAACTGCGACTCGACGGCCGGCTCGCGCCGTTTGGCAGGCGCGACTGGCGGTTTGAGGGAAACCTGGGCGCCACGGTCGTGCAACCCTGCGTGGTCACCCTCGCCCCGGTGGTGACGCGAATCGAGGAGGCGGTCTTGCGCAGCTTCGTCGCCGAGTGGCAGCCGCCCGAGGGCGACGAGGTGGAATTGCCCGAGGATGTCGACACCGAACCTCTGGGCTCCGAGATCGACCTGCAGGCCATGATGGTCGAAGCGCTGGCGCTGGCGCTGCCGGCCTGGCCGCGCGCCGAGGGGGCCGATCTCGACGTGGCCGTCTTCACCGAGCCCGGCCAGGCGCCGATGAGCGACGACGATGCCAGGCCCTTCGCCGGCCTCGCTTCGCTGCGCGACAAGCTGACCAAAGACGACGGCGGGAGCTGACCAGCCCGAACGACGCGTGGCCTGTCCCCCGAGCGTCTGCAACGCGACGTCGCAGGTCCCGTTGTCTGCAACGCGACGTCGCAAGGCCCGCGCTCCGTCCCGGTCACGCCACTTTCGCATCCCGCGGCACCTTCGTCGCGGCGCGACCGACCGGCGACTACCGCGTACTCATCGCACCACACGGCCCCCGTCAGCAGGACCGTCAGCAGGACCGTCAGCGTGACCTTCAGCAGCCCCGTCGGTGTCCCCGTCAGCAGCCCCGTCAGCAGCCCCGTCAGCAGCCCCGTCGGTGGCCCCGTCAGCGGCCTTGCGCCGCCCGGCGTGAGGGGCCGGAACCAGGTCTGCGCCGCGACCGCGACCCGACCGCAACAAATCGCTTGCACCATGCGAGATTCGCAGTATTTTCCGCCCCTCTTTCTCAAGATGGGTTGGACAGCCGTTGCGATTGCGCATAAGACGGCGGTCAGACTCAGAACACACCGGGCCAAGACCGCCCTGGTGCCTGTGGCAGGGGCCACGGCAACCAGGCGCGCAACGCCCCCGAAAATCGAGGTTGGACATGGCTGTCCCACAGAATAAGATCACGCGGTCGCGCCGCAACATGCGCCGCAGCCACGATGCGCTGGTCGCTGCGAACCCCAATGAATGCCCGTCCTGCGGCGAACTCAAGCGCCCGCATCACGTCTGTCCCTCCTGCGGCTCGTACAACGACCGTGAAGTGGTGGCGATGGTCGACGAGGCCGTGTTCGACGACGAAGACGCGGCCTGAAGCCGGTCGGAGGCTTGGCCCCGAAATGACGGCACCATCGGACACACCAGTGGGCGCCGCGACCAACGGGCCGCGCAGAATCACTATTTCGGTCGACGCCATGGGCGGCGATCGCGGGCCGGCGACTGTTGTCGCCGGTCTCGCTCTGTCTGCCAAGCAGAACCCCGACATCGCGTTCATCCTGCATGGCGACGGGCCCGAACTCGACGCGCTTGTCAAGCGTCGCACGGCGCTCGAGGGACGTTGCGAAGTCCGCCATGCGGACGGCGTGGTGACGATGGAAGACAAGCCGGCGCAGGTGCTGCGCTCGGGCAAGAACACGTCGATGTACTCCACCATCGAAGCGGTGCGCGATCATGACGCCGCGGTCGCGGTCTCCTGCGGCAACACCGGCGCGTTGATGGTGCTGTCGATGATGCGTCTGAGGAAGCTCGAAGGCGTCAACCGCCCGGCCATCGCCTGCTATTGGCCGTCGCGCAACCCGCAGGGCTTCAACGTGCTGCTGGATGTCGGCGCCGATGTGCGCGCCGATGCGACCGACCTCCTGCAATACGCGCTGATGGGCTGCTCCTACGCGCGCAATTCTCTGGATGTCACCCGGCCGCGGGTCGGGCTGCTCAATGTCGGCACCGAAGAGCACAAGGGCGGCAGCGAGATCAAGGCCGCCGCCGAGCTCATCGCCGCCGCTCAAGAGGCCGGTCAGTTCGACTTCATCGGCAATGTCGAGGGCTCCGACATCCCCTCCGACAAGGTCGACGTGATCGTCACCGACGGGTTCACCGGCAACGTCGCGCTGAAGACCGCCGAAGGCACCGCGCGTCTGTTCAAGGATTTCTTCCTCGAGGCCTTCAAGGCCACGCCCTTCGCCCGCCTCGGCGCGCTGCTCGCCTACCGCCAGATCAAGAGCCTCATCACCCGGACCGATCCCCGGCATGTCAACGGCGGCGTGTTCCTCGGCCTCAACGGCACGGTGGTCAAAAGCCACGGCGGTGCCGACGCAACCGGCATCGCGGCCGCGGTCAACCTGGCCTTCGACCTCGCGCGTCATGATTTCAACCACCGGCTGGCCGCTCGGGTCGCCTCGGTGGCCGCCTCGGACCCGCTCCACGCCGCGGCGGCAGCAGACGCGGAAGGGCACACCCCATGACAATCAGAGCGGTCGTGCGCGGCGTCGGCCATTACCTGCCGGAGCGGGTGGTGCCCAACAGCTGGTTCGAAGACAAGGTCGATACCTCCGACGACTGGATCCGCGCCCGCACCGGGATCGAACAGCGCCATTTCGCGGCCCGTGACGAGACCACCTCCACCATGGCGACCGCCGCCGCCCGGTCCGCCCTCGAGGATGCCGGGCTGGATCTCGCCGATCTCGACGCGATCATCGTCGCCACCTCGACCCCGGATCTGACCTTTCCCTCGGTTGCGACCATGGTCCAGGCCGGTCTCGGCATGCGCCATGGCTTCGCCTTCGACGTCCAGGCCGTCTGCGCCGGTTTCGTCTTCGCCCTCGCCCAGGCCAACGCGCTGATGGTCTCGGGCCAGGCCACGCGGGTGATGGTGATCGGGGCCGAAACCTTCAGCCGGATCCTCGACATGGACGACCGCGCCACCTGCGTGCTGTTCGGCGACGGCGCCGGCGCCGTTGTGCTTGAGGCCGTCGATGGCGCAGGCACCAGTGCGGATCGCGGCGTGCTGGCCGTGGATCTCAATTCCGACGGGCAATTCCGCGAGATGCTCTATGTCGACGGCGGCGTGTCGACCACGGGTACGGCCGGTAAACTTCGCATGCAGGGCAACCCGTTGTTCCGCCAGGCGGTGGTGAAGCTCGCCCAGACCGCCGACGCGGCGCTGACCAAGGCCGGGCTCGGCCCCGACGACCTTGACTGGCTGGTGCCGCACCAGGCCAATATCCGCATCATCGAAGGCACCGCGAAGAAGATGGGCCTCAGCATGGACAAGGTGGTGCTCACCGTCCAGGACCACGGCAACACCTCCGCGGCCTCGATCCCGCTGGCGCTTTCGGTCGCCAAGAAGAACGGCCAACTCAAGCCCGGTGACCTGGTCGTGATCGAGGCGATTGGCGGCGGTCTTGCCTGGGGTGCGGTGGTGTTGCGCTGGTAAGCGCGCCATTTGTGTCACATACCCTCGGGGATTCCCCCATGTGGCACCCCTGCAACGGTGCAAAACCGCGGCCTTACGCCGCCTCAAGGCCTTGCCACAAACCATTGATCTTGACTTGAAAACCAAGTGACACCACACTCGCGGCATCAGACCCCGGAGGACACATGAGCGGAAAGACTTTGACGCGGATGGACCTGAGCGAAGCGGTGTTCCGCGAAGTGGGCCTGTCGCGCAACGAAAGCGCCCAGCTGGTCGAAAGCGTACTCGGCCACGTCTCCGACGCACTCGTGCGGGGCGAAACGGTAAAAATCTCGTCCTTCGGCACCTTCAGCGTGCGCGACAAGGCGGCCCGGGTCGGGCGCAATCCGAAAACCGGCGAAGAGGTCCCGATCCTGCCCCGGCGGGTGCTGACCTTCCGACCGTCGCATCTCATGAAAGACCGGGTCGCAGCGGGGAACAAACGCTGATCTCGCCCGGCCAGCAAAAAAACGTCGGCCAGAAACAAAAAACCGCCAGCCAAAAAAGCAAGCAGTAAACAGGCGCAGACATGGACAACAAATCCCCGGAGGCCTTCCGCACGATTAGCGAAGTCGCCGAATGGCTCGGGGTGCCCGCGCATGTTCTGCGGTTCTGGGAAAGCCGGTTCGGCCAGGTCAAACCTGTCAAACGTGCCGGTGGGCGGCGGTACTACCGGCCAAGCGACATGGAGTTGCTCGGTGGTATCCGCAAGCTCCTGCACGATGACGGCATGACCATCCGCGGCGTGCAGAAGCTCTTGCGCGAAAACGGCGTCAAACACGTCGCCGCGATGTCGCCGCCGATCGACCAACCAGCCGATCTCAGGGATGTGAGCCCGCATGACGAGGCCCCGCGCGCGGCGAAACCCGACAAAGCCGCACCGGTCTTCGACAGCGACGTCGAAGACGCGGTCGAGGTCGAGGCGCCGCCACAGACGCCCGCGTCGCCCGAAGCGCCGGCCGAAACCCAGATGACCGCCGCTGTGGACGGCGGGGATGCCGCCGAGGCAGAGACCGCCGACGCCGCGATGTTCTCCGACACCGATACGACTGAGACGGGAACCGCCAAGGCTGATGATGTCAAACCGATCTTCGCCGGACGAACCGGCCGGGACTGAACGGGACACCGGAGAGGACCTCGGGGAAGACACCGGAGATGACCTCGGCACCCCGACGCCGCTTGACGGCCCCGATGCGATCGACTTTCTCGCCCACGAGGCGCAACCGGACACCGTCGAGCGGGCTGGTCCGCGGGACGATTTCGGCGCCGAGTCCGCCCGCGAAGCGGGTAGGCCCGAGCCCGCGCAAACGCCCGCCGCGCGAGGTTTCACCGCCACCGACACATCGGGCGCGTCCACCCCGGCCGATGCCGGGACCGTCCCGGCGCCGCAGACGCCAGCCGCCAACACCGCTGACGCCGACACCGAAGAGGCGGCACGTCAGGCTGATGACGCGACTGCCCCCGACGAACCGGGGACGCAACAGCCGACGGGCCCCGATGGCCTGACGCCGCGCCAAGCCGAGACGCCCAAGTCTGAAGGCGCGCCAGAGGCTGATGTGGCGGCGGATGACGCCCCGGCGCAAACCGAGGCAGACCCGACCGAGCAATCGCCGCCCGGTATCGTGCCCGCACCGGCCCAGGCACCTCCGGCGCCCGCAAAACCGCCCGCGCCCAGGTCGGCGGAGCCGCCCGTTTCCACGGCAGCCCCCGTCGCCGCTGCGAACGCCGCGAGACTGCGTGCCTCCGCACCCGGCGAGACCGAACCGCGCGCGCAACAAGTCGGGGAACCGGAAACGCCGGCCACCGAAGCTCCCACGTCCCCGCCCTCGGAACCCGCACAGGCGGCCCCCGAGCGGCCCGCGGCCGCGGCGCCCGATCTCGTCATGCCCGATATCGGTCCCGACCCGGAAGACGATGCCGCGATCGAAACCTCGCCCGCGCTCGCGGCAGTCCTGCGGCGGCAGCGGACCCGCGCCGCCGCCGGTACCGCTGGCACGCGCCTCAACCCGGCGCTGCTCCAGGCCTACGGCGACCGTTTGCAGACGCTTTCCGGACGTCTCGGCGCGACACCGGATGGACGGCGGCCGTTCTGAGCAGATCGGGGTGCATTCGCGCTTGCCCCGCGCGGCAAAACCAGTATGTAGAGCGTCACGTCGGGCTATGGCGCAGTCTGGTAGCGCGTCCGTCTGGGGGACGGAAGGTCGCAGGTTCGAGTCCTGCTAGCCCGACCAAAAATTCGCCCGCTCTAGCGGCGCCTTCCTCCAAACCGCCGCACTGATCCGATCCGGGAGGGGTCATGACCATCGGCACTGGCGTTCTTGGCACGGGTGGTCTCGGTACGGGCGGTCTCGGCACGGGTGGTCTCGGCACAGGTGGTCTCGGTATGAGCGGTCTCGGCACGGGCGTCCTGCCCTCGCAAGCCATCTCCGCAATGATCTCCGACGGCGCATTGGCCGCGACCCCGCCAATTCTCGACGACCAGATCCAGCCTGCTTCGCTCGACCTGCGCCTCGGCACCACCGCCTACAGGGTCCGCGCCTCGTTCCTTGCCGGCAGCGGCAACCGGGTCGCCGACCGGCTGGACGAATTCGAGATGCACCGGTTTTCCCTGGAAAAAGGCGCCGTGCTCGAGAAAGGCGCCGTTTACGTGGTGCCGCTGATGGAGCGGTTGCGGCTGCCCGAGGGCATCACCGCCGTCGCCAATGCGAAAAGCTCCACCGGGCGGCTGGATCTGCTGACCCGGCTGATCACCGACGAAGGCGTCGAGTTCGACCGGATCGCGCCGGGCTACGACGGCCCGCTCTACGCCGAGATCTGCCCGCAGAGTTTCTCGGTGCTGGTGCGCCCGGGCATGCGCCTGAACCAGGTCCGGTTCCGCGCCGGCCAGGCGGTGCTGTCCGACGACGACCTGCGCGCCCGCCACGCCGAGAGCCGGCTGGTCGACGGTGACGCGGTAATCGATCACGGCCTGGCCTTTTCGGTCGATCTCGCGCGCGCCGCGGGCGACCTCGTCGGCTACCGTGCCAAGCCACACACCGGCGTGATCGACCTCGACCGGATCGGCTTCTACGACCCGGGCGCGTTCTGGGAGCCGATCCTTACCGCCACCGGCCGGATCATCCTCGATCCCGGCGCCTTCTACATCCTGGTGAGCCGCGAGGCGGTGCACATCCCGCCCGATTGCGCCGCCGAGATGGCGCCCTACCTCGCGATGGTCGGCGAGTTCCGGGTCCACTACGCAGGCTTCTTCGATCCCGGCTTCGGCCATGACGCGGCCGGCGGCGCGGGCTCGCGCGGGGTGCTCGAAGTGCGCTGCCACGAAGCCCCGTTCGTGCTGGAGCACGGCCAGGTTGTGGGTCGGCTGGTCTACGAACGCATGGCCGCGGTGCCCGCGACGCTTTACGGCGCCGGTATCAGTTCCAATTACCAGGGCCAGGGGCTGAAACTGTCGAAACATTTCCGCGCCGGCTGACGCTGCCGCTGCCTCGCGTTCACACCGCCGCGCCGCGATCGCGCAGCCGTTGCGGCGCGATCGCCGTCCCGGCGCCCGCGCTGCACCCGGCGCAACCGTTGCGCATCACCTTGTCGCGGCCACCATCCTTGGCCGCGTACAGCGCCGCATCGGCGCGGTGCATCGCGTGCTCGAGAGTGTCTTCGGCCGCGTGCCGTTCCGATACACCGAAAGAGGCCGTGACCTCGCCCACCGCGCCGCTCGGCCCCGGCAGCGCCGCGAGCCGGCTGCGCAACTGTTCGGCCACCGCCTGGGTCCGTTCCAGATCGCAGCCGGGCAGGACCACGAGAAACTCTTCGCCGCCCCAGCGGGCCACGGTCTCACCGAACCCGAAGCCGCCCCTCAGCACCCGGGCGACATCGGCGAGAACCCGATCGCCGACCGCGTGGCCCCAGATGTCGTTTATTTCTTTGAAATGGTCGAGATCGGCGAGGATAACCCCGACCGGCCGCATCCCCTCCAGCGCGTCGATCCGCGCCTTCGCGCCGTGCCGGTTGGCGAGGCCGGTCAGCTGATCAGTCGCCGCGGCCGCCTGCAGCGCACGAACGCTGGACCGGCGTTGCATCTCGGTCACCGCATGAGCCCGTGTCTTGATCACGACGACCGTCACCGCGAACATCGCCATCACCGCCGACTGGATCGCCGTGTTAGAGGTTTCGCGGACCTCCTGGTGCGCCAGTATCTGCCCAAGCAGCCAGGGAAAGCCGAAACCGGCGAGGATCTCCATACGCGCGCCGCGGCCGAACGCAGAATCCGCGAACAGCGGCCGCAACATCGGGCGGCGGACGAAGCTCATGACCCCGACCAGCGAGAGCGGCAACAGCAATCCGGCGGTGATCGGCGACATCTCGCCGTGAAAATGCTCGAACCCGAAGGAGTAGCCAAAAACCGCCACCAGCGGCGACACCGGGGCGATGGACGCCGCGAACATCGCCGCGCGCGGCACCCGGGCGCGCAGCAATTGGCCTGCGGCGATCAGGAGACCGGTCACCAGGGTGTTCAGCCCGGTGTTGCCGAGTTGATCGGCGTGTTGGCTCCCGCCGGCACCCGCCCCGAACAGTGGCCCCGCGGCCGTCAGCGGATGACCGAGGACGATCATCTCCAAGAGCCGCAGCAGCGCGAGCCCCGCCGCCAGCACGAACAGCAGATGCGCCGCACCGTCGACCTTGCGAACGGGGCTCACCCGCAGCATCGCAAATCCGAGCCAGACGGTGATGACCAGAGTGATCGGGTGCGTGGCCGGCCCGCCCGGGGTCAGGCGGTACAGCCCGCTTGCGCCGGAGAGATAGCCGACCGCGACCACCACGGCAAACGCCAGAACCGATACCGCCGCGAACCGCGCGACCAAAAACGCGCGCCGCACCGGCGAAGTTTTGATCCGGAAACCTTGCGACATTCACTCCTCCCGACCGCGGTCGCCCCGACTGACGTCCGTCAGCATCGAACGCGCCCCGCGTCCGGACCCACAAAACACCGCCACCACACCCCGTGCCCAAATGTCCTTCGGACAAAGGGACACCAAAGTAGTTAACAAGGTGTGAACAAGTTCGTTTTTGACGATCCTGCGAGGGGTTTTCTGCGCGCTCAGCGCATCCGACGGGTCAGCCGCGCCGCTTGCCGCGCGCGTTTCGCGGCCTGCTTTGCCTGGGCCGCACGCTGTCGGTCTTCCGGGGTCATGTCGTCTGCGGGACGGCCACCGGCACGGCCTCGGCCGGCGGCGAGATCAATCCCGGCATCGACGCCGCGGTTCACCAGCTTTCGGGTGACCTGGCGCAGGATCATGGAGATGAGACGCTCGACATTCATGGCGTGCCTCCTTCGGGTTGTTCCCCCCCGCACTATCGCAAAGTGTAGCAGGGAATGTGGCGCCCCCCAAGCAATTGCAGGGCACGACCACCTCGGCATCCGCCCCTCGACCACCGATTCGGGGGCACACGGTTCGGGGCACACGGTTCGGGGCACATTGTCCGGGACTGCCGGTTCGGGACAGCCGGCCTGGGACAGCCGGTTCGGGGGGGCCTCATCGCTGCGCTCTTCGGAGCGCCCGGCGCACCCGGGTCAGTCCTCTTCGAACAGGTCTTCCTGATCCTCGTCGCCGATGTCCTCATCGTCGTCTTCGCCCAACCCCGCACCGGGGGGCCGACGGTTGTCGAGCAGTCCCGCGGCGCGCAGTTCCTTGAGCCCCGGCAGATCGCGCGCACTCTCGAGCCCGAAATGGTCGAGGAACCCTTGCGTGACCACGAACGTCACCGGCCGCCCCGGCGTCATCCGCCGCCGCCCGAAGCGGATCCATTCAAGCTCGATCAGCAGGTCCACGGTGCCCCGGCTGACCGCGACGCCACGGATCTCCTCGATCTCGGAGCGGGTCACCGGCTGGTGATAGGCGATGATCGCCAGTGTTTCGATCGCGGCGCGGCTGAGTTTTCGGGTCTCGACCACTTCCTTGTGCATCAGGAAACCGAGATCGGGCGCGGTGCGGACCGCCCAGGCGTCGCCGACCTTGACCACCCGCACGCCGCGCCCCTCGTAGCGTTTGCGCAAGCGCACCAGCGCCTCCGCCGGGTCGGAGCCATGCGGCATCCGCGCCGTCAGATCGGCCACCGTCACCGGATCGGCGGAGGCGAACAGCACCGCCTCGACCATGCGCTCCTGCTCGCCCATCGGCGGCGCTTCGAACAGACTTTGTTCCTGCCCGGTCTCTTCGGTGTCGGCCATCAGGGTTTCTTCCGTATCTGGATCGGGGCGAAGGTCTCGCCCTGGCGAAGCTCGAGGTGCCCCTCCTTCACCAGTTGCAGAGAGGCCGCGAAGGTGGCGGCGGTCGCGGTGCGACGGCGCACGGGGTCGGTCTCCCAGCCCTCCGGCAGCCAGGAATGGAGATCGGACCACTCGCCGGCAAAGCCGATGAGCCCGCGCATCCGGTCGAGCGCCTCTTCCATCGTCATCAGGTTGTTGCGGTCCATCGTGAAGGGACGGAACTCGTCCTTGGTGCGGATCCGCGCATAGGCCTGCATCAGGTCCATGAGCGTCGCCGTATAGGTCACGTGGCGCGAGCGGACAACGTCTTCGGGCAGGCCCCGGCTGAAAAACTCGCGGCCGCGCTGGTCGCGCCCCATCAGCCGGGCGGCGGCGTCGCGCATCGCCTGGAGCCGTTCGAGCTGGTAGGCGAGATGCGCCGCCAGGTCCTCCCCCGAGGGGCCTTCCTCACTGGGGTCTGGCGGCAGCAAAAGGCGCGACTTGAGGAACGCGAGCCAGGCGGCCATCACCAGGTAGTCGGCGGCAAGCTCCAGGCGGAGCGCACGCGCCTTCTCGATGAACGCAAGGTATTGCTCCGCGAGCCCGAGGATCGAGACCTTGCGCAAATCCACCTTCTGGGTGCGCCCGAGCGTCAGCAGAAGGTCGAGCGGCCCCTCGAAACCATCGACATCGACAATCAGCGCTTCGGCGGCAAGCCGCTCGGAAACGCTGAGCACGTCGGGTTGAAAATCGTCATCCTGCATGGCGTGCGGCGGGGCTCAGACGGCCCCGGGGGCCTCTCCGGTCATCAAGGCCCGAAATTCGGCTTCCAGCGCGCCAATGTCAACGGGCTCCGGCGGCCTGCGCCAGCCGAGCGCGTCTTCGGCACGGATCCGCGCGTGCGCCGTCATCCCGCCCGCCGCGGCGGCCACCGCGTCCATGTCGTCCAGCTTGCCGTTGCAGTGGAGCACAACGTCACAGCCGGCGTCCAGCGCGGCCCGGGCGCGGGTGCCGACAGGCCCAATGAGCGCGCCCATCGAGATGTCGTCGGTCAGCAGCAGGCCCTTGAAGCCGATCGTTTCGCGGATCGCCCCAATCACCGCGCGCGAGGTTGTGGCCGGGTTGTCGGGATCGAGCGCCTCGTAGACCACATGGGCGGTCATCGCCAGGGGAAGCCCGGCGACGGTCTGGAACGCGAGGAAATCCGACACCCGGAGCTGCTTGAGCTTCGCACCCACCCGCGGCAGGCCTTCGTGGCTGTCGACCCTGGCCCGGCCATGGCCGGGGATATGCTTGACCACCGGCAGCACGCCGCCTTCGACAAGGCCGATGGCAGCGGCGGCGGCGATGTCGGCCACCCGCACCACGTCGTCGCCGTAGCAGCGGTTGCGCAATACCGGATGGGTTTCGGGGTAGGCCAGATCGGCGACCGGCGCACAATTGCCGTCGATGCCGAGCGCGCGCAGCTCATCGGCGATGATCCGGTATCGGATCTGCATCGCACGCGCCGCCCCGCGTTTGTTCTGGGCCACCTGCTCAAGCGGCGGCAGCCATTCGCGCCAATGGGGGCTGCGCAACCGGGCCACACGCCCGCCCTCCTGGTCGATGAAGACAGGCGCCTCCCAACCGACCGCTTCGCGCAGCTCGGTGGTGAGCCAGCGCACCTGGTCGGGATCGTCGATGTTGCGGGAAAACAGGATGAAGCCGAACGGGTCCGCCTCGCGGAAAAACCGGGCCTCGTCGCGGGTCACGCGGAGGCCTTCGCATCCGAAGATCGCGGCCCCCGCGCCTGCCATCAGTTGCTCACCGTGCCAGGCGCCGCAAGGGTTGCCGTATCTATGCCCGTATTGGCCCCGGTGTCGATCACCGGCACGCAGGTGCCCTTGGCGGCAATCAGCGCGGCGCAGAAGGCGCGTGCGTCTTGCAGCCCCTCGAAACCGATCGCGCGCAGCCGGTAGAACGGCGCGCCGCCCGATTCCCGGCGCTCGATGGTCCAGTTGCGGTTCTGGAACAGCTCCGGGTTCAGGGTGGCGATTTCCGTCCAACCCGCGCGCGCCTGCTCAACGCTCGGATACGCGCCGAGCTGGACCAGCCGGGCGCTGGCGTCGACCGCGGCCGGGCCGACTTCCTGGCCGAGCACCACCGCAGGCGCAGCCCCGGCACTGTCGGCGGGGCGTGCCGGGGCCGGCGTGTCGGCCGAGGCCGAGACGTCAACGGCGCGCAGCGGTTCGGTGATCTCCGGAAGCGCGGCGTAGCCCGCGGGCCGCGGCATCGGGCGCGGTGACCGCGACACGCCAGGCACGCTCTCGGGGATCACATCCACCGGGGCGCTCACAGGCGTTTCGACACCGGGCGCATCAAGACCGGATGCATCGAGACCGGGGATGTCGGTCAGCCCGAGCGCCTCGGCCACCGCGGCATCGGCGTTGATCTCGCCGCCGCTGGACGGCAGCGGCGCGGTGGACGGGCTTTCGGCTGCGCGGCCGACTTCCACCTCCTGGTGGGCCGGTACGTCTTCGTCGCTCAACTCGGCCACCGGGGGCGCCAGCTTCAACTGGTCGACCGGCCCGGCGCTGATCCCGTCGGCGGCCACGTCGTTGACCGCGAGCCCCTGATGCGGCGCAACGGCGCCGCCCGGCTCTTCCGGCTGGATCCGCATCGGCCCTTCCAGCGCCTTCACAACCGGCACACCGGTCACGTCGCGCACCGCGAGTTTGTAGCCCCAGACGCCAAGACCGACGACCAGCGCCACGGACAAGAGCGCGCCGATAACGTTCAGAGCGGTGGACCCGCCCGGCCCGGATCCGGGCGCCGATCCCTGCCCAGATGCAAGCCCATATCCATGCCCATATCCGGGCCCTGCGTCGGCGGGCTCTGCGCCGGCGGGCTCTGCGGCGTTGTAGTTCTGCGTCGTGCCGTAGGCCTGCGGGGCTGGATAGCCGGCTTCGGCCCCATACCCCGCCGCGGCACCACGCTGGGCGTTCATCGGTGGAACGTATCGCGGATCCGGGCCGCCATGGGCCGGGTGGACCGCCCGCCCGCTCACCCGCGCGTTCACCTGTGGGTTCACCTGCGCATTCACTTGTCCGGGCCGGCCCTGCTGGAAACCGGACGCCCCGAAGGGAGCTGCGGCGCTCCCCCAATCTGATACCGTCATTTGCCTGCTCCGTCCGGCGTTCCGGGCGGAAAACCCCGCCCTCACCGGTATTGTGTAACTGCTCGCGCCCCGGAGCCGGGCACTTGTATCAGCACGCCTTTGTCAGCGCATTTCCTCGGCCGGGGTCACCCCCAGAATACCAAGACCCGCGGAAATCACAACATGAACGGCACGGGCGAGCGGGATTTTCCGGGATGTTGCCTCCGCGTCACCCTCCTGGACGAAGCGCAATTCCGGCGCATCGTTGCCCCGGTTCCACAGCGCGTGGAAGTCGGAGGCAAGCTCGTAGAGGTAGAACGCCACCCTGTGCGGCTCATGGGTGCGCGCGGCGATCTCGACGAGGCGCGGCCATTCGGCGAGTTTTTTGGCCACCGCAAGCTCGGCCGCATCCTCAAGCCCCGGCACACCCTCGGTGGGCAGGCCGGCGCCCGCCGCCTTGCGCAGCACCGAGTTGATCCTTGCGCTGGCGTATTGCACATAGAACACGGGGTTTTCGCGGCTCTGCTCCAGCACCTTGTCGAAGTCGAAATCGAGCGGCGCGTCGTTCTTGCGGGTCAGCATGACGAACCGGGTGACGTCCGCCCCCACCTGGTCGACCACGTCGCGCAGGGTGACAAAATTGCCCGCCCGTTTCGACATCTTGAACGGTTCGCCGTTCTTGTAGAGCCGCACCAGCTGGGTGAGCTTGATGTCGAGCGGCACTTTGCCGTCCGACAGCGCCGAAACCGCCGCCTTCATCCGCTTGACATAACCGCCGTGATCGGCCCCGAAAATGTCGATGAGCTGGTCGAACCCGCGCGTCACCTTGTCGTAGTGATAGGCGATGTCGGGGGCGAAATAGGTCCAGGCGCCGTCCGATTTCATGATCGGCCGGTCGACGTCGTCGCCATAGTCGGTCGACTTGAACAGGGTCTGCTCGCGCGGCTCCCAATCCTCGGGCATCTTGCCCTTCGGCGGCTCCAGCGTGCCGCGGTAGATCAGCCCCTTGCCCCGCAGAGTATCGATCGCTGCCTCGATCTGGCCGGTGCCGTAGAGTGCCTTCTCGGAGCTGTAGACATCCATCTTCACGCCGAGTGCTGCCAGATCGCTGCGGATCATGTCCAGCATCTTGCCGATGGCATATTCGCGCACTTCGTCGAGCCAGGCGTCCTCGGGCTGGTCGATCCATTCCTCGCCCACGCGCTCGGCCAGCTCTTCGCCCACGGCGACCAGGTAATCGCCCGGATAAAGCCCCTCCTCGATCAGCGGCACATGGCCCATCGCCTCACGGTAGCGCTCGAAAACGGACCGCGCCAGCACGTCGACCTGGGCGCCGCCATCGTTGATGTAATACTCGCGGGTCACCTGATGGCCGGAATACTCGAGCAGCGCCGCCAGCGCGTCGCCGAACACCGCGCCCCTCGTGTGGCCGACATGCAAGGGCCCGGTCGGGTTTGCGGAAACGAATTCGACATTGACCCTGGAGCCCGCCCCCATCGCCGAGCGCCCGTATCCGGGCTCCGCGAGGATCGCGCCAACGAGCCCGCCCCAGACTTCGCCGGACAGCTTGAGGTTGATGAACCCGGGCCCGGCCACGTTGGCGGCGGCGATCCGGTCGTCCGCCACCAGCTTGGCCGCGAGCCCNTCGGCAATGTCGCGCGGCTTCTGGCCNGCGGGNTTCGCCAGCACCATCGCTGCGTTGGTCGCCATGTCGCCGTGGCCNGNGTCACGCGGCGGCTCGACCGCGACATTGGCNGTGTCCAGCCCCTCGGGCAACTGCCCGGCCGAGACCATATCGTCGAGCGCGGCAATCACCAGGGCGCGAATATCGGCAAAAATGTTCATGGGCTTCTCCTGTCGGGATCTTGCGCGGTCTAGCCACAGGGGCGCGCAAGGTCAACGGGGGCCGGGCGCCTGCGGCGGGCGGGGGGATCGCGGCGCGCGCCGCGATAAGCCGGCGCGCGCCGGCTTGGCCCCAGGCCCGACCGCTCCGCGAAGCTTTGCCGGGTCCCCTGCCCGCCCCGCTTGCCCCTTCCCGGCCCCTCGCCTATTGAGAACCCCGAAAGACAGGGCAGACCCATGCGCATTCTCATCACCAACGACGACGGCATCAACGCCCCCGGCCTCGAAGTGCTGACCGAAATCGCCGAGCAGGTGGCAGGCCCCGGCGGCGAGGTCTGGACCGTGGCCCCCGCTTTCGAGCAATCGGGCGTTGCCCATTGCATCAGCTATTCCCGGCCGATGTTGCTGGCCGAGCTCGGCTCCCGCCGCTTCGCCGCCGAGGGCACGCCGGCCGATTGCGTGCTCGCGGCCCTCGGCGAAGCGATGCCCGGGCGGCCCGACCTTGTGCTTTCGGGCGTCAACCGCGGCAACAACGCAGGCGAAAACGTGCTCTACTCGGGCACCATCGGCGCCGCGATGGAAGCCGCGCTTCAGGAGATCCCGGCGATTGCCCTGTCGCAATACATCAGCCCGGAAATCGCCAAGGCCCCGGACTTGTTCGAGGCGGCGCGGGTCCACGGCGCACGCCTGGTGCGGCGCCTCGTCGATGCCGCGCAGTGGGACAGCGAAGCCGGTTACCACCTGTTCTACAACGTGAATTTCCCGCCAGTCCCGGCGGCCGAGGTGCAGGGCACACGTGCGGTCGCGCAGGGCTGGCGGGCCGACGCCTTCTTCACCACCGAACCCGCCATCGCCCCCTCGGGGCGGCGGTACCTCTGGATCAAGGGCGGCCCCCAACACGGCGGCGCCGACACCGAGACGGATGTGCAGGCAACCCTTGACGGCTACATCTCGGTCACCCCGATGCGCGCCGATCTCACCGCCCGCGACCGGCTCGCCGGGCTCGACACGGTGCTGAACGTGGACCCTGGCGAGAACGCCGACATCGCCACCGACGATGCCCCCCCCGGCGCACCTAAAGAGCCACGGCGATGACCGACGCGCCGATCCCGGACGCCGAACGCAAGATGCAGTTCCTGTTCCAGCTCAGGTCCAAGGGCGTGACCGACACCCGGGTGCTGAAGGCAATGGAAGCGATCGACCGCGGCGATTTCGTCAAGGGCATCTTCGCCGACCGCGCCTACGAGGACATGCCGCTGCCGATCGCCAGCGGCCAGACCATCAGCCAGCCCTCGATCGTCGGCCGAATGACCCAGGCGCTGGAGATCACGCCGAAATCCAAGGTGCTCGAGGTCGGCACCGGCTCCGGCTACCAGGCGGCGATCCTCGCCAAGCTCGCCCGGCGGATCTATACCATCGACCGCCACCGCGCATTGGTGATGGAATCACGCAAACTGTTCGAACGGATGGGGCTGCACAACATCACCGCCATCGCCGGCGATGGCTCTTTCGGCCTTCCCGAGCAGGCGCCGTTCGACCGGATCGTGCTGACGGCTGCGGCGGAAGACCCGCCCGGGCCGCTCTTGGCTCAACTGGCGATCGGGGGTATCATGGTGTTGCCGGTCGGGCAATCCGACGCGGTTCAGACGCTTCTGAAAGTGCGGCGGCTGGACAGCGGTTACGACTACGAAGAGCTCATGCCGGTGCGGTTCGTGCCCCTGCTGGAGGGGCTGGTTTGAACGGGTGGGGCCACGCGCGCTGTCGCAGAAACCCCGAAGAGGTGACATTGGCAGACGGTGACCCGAGATCGCCGCTGCGAGACCGGCCGGGCACTCCCGGCCCCGGAGAGGACAAGAGCATGGGTTTCCCGCAACATTCACTGCCCCGCCGCCTGTCGCCGCGCAGCCTGGCGCCGCGCAGCCAGTCGCCGCGCAACCAGTCGCCGGGCCGCGCTTCGGTCCGCGGCCTGGGCGTGCGGAGGTTGGGCGTGCGCAGCCTGATCGCACTCGCGAGCGTCGCGGCGCTGGCCTCCTGCGGCGGCATCGGCAACATGGATTTCGACCTGCGCGGCATCGGCGGCGGCTTCACCACATCCGACGCGGCGCGCAATGCGCGCACCATTGACCGGCCGGTGCCGGATTCGCGCGGCGTCATCTCCTACCCGACCTACGATGTGGCCGTTGCCCCCGGCGGCGAGAGCGTGGCCGAGATGGCCGCCCGCCTGGGCTTCGGCGCCAACGAGCTTGGCGGCTACAACGGCCTGCCGCCGGACACGGTGCTGCGCACCGGCGAAATCGTTGCCCTGCCGAAACGTGTGGTCGGCGGCGTCGCCACCCCCGGCGCGCCGGCGCCCAGCGGCACGATCGCCCCCGCGGGCGGCAACGTCAACGTGACCACACTCGCGCAGGGCGCGCTCGACCGCACCGGCGCGCAGGCGGGCGCGCAAGCGGGCGCCGCCCCCGGCGCCAACGGCCCCGAACCCGCCCGCCACCAGGTCCAGCGCGGCGAAACCGCTTATACCATCGCGCGCGCCTACGGCGTCTCGGTCCGTGCGCTCGCCGAATGGAACAGCCTCGACAGCGCGCTCACGGTGCGCGAGGGACAATACCTGCTGATCCCGGTGGTGATCGAGGAGGACCGGCTCGCGGCCGCCCCGGCCACGGTGGTCGAGGCGCCGGGCGCCGGCTCGGCGATCGCCGAGCCGCCCTCCGCCGCGGCCCCGCTGCCCGAAGCGCCGGTGGCAGCGCCGGAAAAACCCACCACGCCGGATCTGTCGGACAACCGCACCGCCGCCTCGGGCAGCCGCATGGCGATGCCGACCGACGGCAAGATCGTGCGCGCCTTCCAGAAGGGCCGCTCCGACGGGATCGACATATCCGCCGGGGCCGGCAGCCCGGTTCGGGCCGCCGCCGACGGCACCGTGGCGGCCATCACCCGCGACACCGACCAGGTGCCGATCCTCGTCGTGCGCCATGCGGGCAATCTGCTCACGGTCTATGCCGGGATCGACGGCATCACCGTCGCCAAGGGCGACAAGGTCAGCCGCGGCCAGGTCCTCGCCAAGGTCCGCGCAGCCGATCCCGCGTTCCTGCATTTCCAGGTGCGCGAGGGCACGATCAGCGTCGACCCGATGGCCTACCTGAACTGACCATACCGCGTGGGCGGGCCGTCCTCCGGCCCGCCCATGTTTCAGCGACGGAACCCGGCCGCCGCGCCGTTGAAACCGAAAAGACCGGTTGCACATGATCGCTTTCCTCAAACGCCACATTCTCCGGTACTGGGCGGCGGCCCCCGTCGCCACCCTGCTTCTCGCCGTCGCCCTCGCCGCCACGGCGGTGTTCGGCGTGCGCTCGGCGGTGTTCTGGGCGCACGGGTTTGAGCGGATCGCGCGCGAGCAGCCCGTGGCCGCCTGGATGACCCCGGGCTATGTCGCGCTTTCCTGGCACCTGCCGCGTGAGGCGGTCATCGAGGCGCTGACACTCGACCCGAGAGCCGGATCGCCCCGCAAGACGCTCGCCGATCTGGCCGCGGAGCGGAATGTCCCGGTGACAACACTCATCGACGCGCTCGAGGCCGCCATCGCCGACCACCGCGCAGCCCACCCGCCCCCGCCCGGCGAGGCGCGAAGCGATGAGCGCAGCCCAGGCGATGAGCAGAGCGAAGAGCCGGCCCCCGGCGTAGAAGGCGGGGCCGAATGACCGAAACCGTCTTTGCCCTGGTGACCGCATGGGGCCCGCTGGTGATCTTCGCTTCGGCCTTCCTTTCCTGCCTCGCCTTGCCGATCCCGACCTCGCTGATGATGCTCACCGGCGGCGCGTTTGCCGCTGCGGGCGATCTCTCGCTCTGGCAGGTGGTCGCCGCCGCCTGGATCGGCGCGGTGCTGGGCGACCAGACCGGCTACACGATCGGCCGGTTCGGCGGCAGCGCTCTGGTCGAGCGCCTTGCGCGCGCCCCGGCCCGCGCCGCCGTTCTGGCNCGCGCCCGCGACCTCGTCGACCGGCGCGGCGGCATCGGCGTGTTTCTCTCGACCTGGGCGGTCGCGCCGCTTGGTCCCTGGGTCAATTTCATCGCCGGGGCGACCGGTCTGTCCTGGGTCCGTTTCACGGTGGCGGACGTGATCGGCGAGGTGATCTGGGTCACGCTCTACACCGGGCTCGGCCAGATCTTCGCCAGCAACATCACCCTCGTCGCCGACGCGATGAGCGACATCGTCGGCCTTACGGTCGCGCTGGTGGTGGCCTTCGCCGCCGCGCTCTGGATCCGTGCCGTGCTGCGCGCCCAGAAGGCCCGGGGCACACGGCCCGACCCGACCGCCGCCGAAGCCGGTTGACAGACGGCGGTGTTGGCGCTCGTCTGGGACGGCCCCGAAGACACCCCGCATGACCCGCGAGATCCACCCGCTCACCCCAGACCGCTTCGCCGATTTCGAGGCCGTGCTCGGCCGCGGCGGTCGTGGCGGCTGTTGGTGCATGTATTGGATCCACCCGGACGCGCAATCGGTGACAGAAGGCGCCAAGGGCGGCTCGAAAGCGGCCAACAAGCGGCTGTTTCGCGCCCTGGCCGAAGCCGGACCGCCACCCGGGCTGATCGGCTACGACGCGGGCACGCCGGTTGCCCGGGCCCGGGTGACGCCCCGCGCTGCCCTGCCCGGGCTCAAGAACGCGCGTTTCTTCAAGGTCGCGGGCGTCGACGCGGGCGTCTGGTCGATCTCCTGATTCACGCTGAAAACGCGCCACTGCGGCCAGGGCTGGACCGGCGCGCTGATTGCCGCCGCAATTCCCTTCGCGCGTGCGCAGGGCGCGGCAATCCTCGCGTGCGCAGGGCGCGGCAATCCTCGAAGCCTATGCCAACGATCCGCAAGGCCCGATCCCCCCCGCCGCCGCCTGTCTCGGCCTCGCCTTCACCTTCGCGCGCGCAGGCTTCACCGAGGCGACCGTCCCTGGTCCGGCAAGGTGCCGATGCGGCGCACACTCTATGGTGACGGCCGAACCCTTCCCAGCGGCCCCGAACGCCCCCATATTGCCCGCATGCTGAAGCTCACCCCGATCCTTCTCGCCGTCGCCTACGGATTGTTGATGTTCCGGTTCTCGTCCTGGCGGCTGGCCCGCCAACTCGACGAGAAATCGGCCGAACTTGCCGACCCGGAATTGCGCCGTCTCACCGCCCGGATGGCCGAGGCGCTCGATCTCCCAAAGATCAAGGTGCATCTCTACGAGGTCGAGCCGGTCAACGGGCTCGCCGCACCCGACGGGCGGATCTTCATCACCCGCGGCTTCTACGCGCGCTTTCGCGACGGGTCGGTCAGCGCCGAGGAAATGGCGAGCGTCATCGCCCATGAGCTTGGCCACGTGGCGCTGGGCCATTCGCGGCGCCGGATGATCGACTTCTCCGGCCAGAACGCGATGCGTGTGGCCCTCGGCATGGTGCTGTCGCGGCTCTTGCCGGGGATCGGCGTCTCCATCGCCAACGGCCTGGCCTCGCTGCTCGCCGCCAAGCTGTCGCGCTCCGACGAGTTTGAGGCCGACGCCTATGCTTCCGCCCTGCTGGTCAAGGCCGGGATCGGCACGGCGCCGCAGAAATCCCTGTTCAGGAAACTCGACGCCCTCACCGGCTCCGGCGCCGCCCCGGTGCCCGCCTGGTTCATGAGCCACCCGAAGGTCGACGAACGCATCGCCGCGATCGAGGCCAACGAGGCGAAATGGGGGTTGGGGGCACGGTGAGCCCGTATCTGCGGATCCCTCCGATACTTGACCATCGGGGCCCATTTGGAGTGCAATCGGGTATGCGGGGCAGATCCGATGGGGCAGTAATGAAATCGACACTTTCGGCAGGCGTTGTGGGCGTCGTGTTCGCTGCCGCGGCAAACGCAGAGGTCGAGCGCAAGTTTGCCCCGATCTACTTCGACAGCGACTATCCTGGAGTCTTCGCCTTGGCGGGTACGATTGATCACAATGCCGCCCTGAAGTTCGAGGAAGCCGTCGTGGCCTTCGGAACACCCAAGGTTCTGTCGCTTGCCAGCCCCGGCGGGATCGTGTCAGAGGCGCTGCTGATCGCCCGTCGCGTGCACGGCCTCGGCATCAATACCCATATCCAGACCGGGAAAGAATGCCTATCGGCCTGTTCCCTGATCTTTTTCGGCGGTACCGTTCGCAACGCTCAGGGCCACCTTGGGGTACACCAGCTGAGCACAGCCTCTGGCGACCCCGGCGCAATCCAGGATTCGGCCTCCTACATCGTCGCTGCCCTGGCCGACTTCGATGTCCCGAGCGATCTGCTGGTTTCCATGCTTCGGACGCCGAGCGACGAGATGTACATTGTCCCCGAACGGGAGAAGATCGAATTCGGACTGATGCAAACCGCCGAACCCGCCCGCCCACCGGAGCCGGTTCCACAAGCCGGCGTGGCGCTTGAACACAGAGCGGTGGCGTTCCTGAACGACTACTACCGCGCCTGGTCCATGCCGAACAGCACCGCAATCCCGACTGTGAACAACATGTTCGCCGAGAGCGTCGATTTCTACGGCAAGCACCGTTCGTTTGACGAGATATGGGCCGAAAGGGCGGAGCTGTTTCAGCTTTGGCCAGAACGACTGTATGCGCTCCAGGGCGAAACTGTCTCGGCCAGCTGCAATCCTCCCTATTGCTATGTCAGTGGTGAATACACTTGGCAGGTTCACAACCCCGGCACCGGCGCGCGCCGCAGTGGCCTCGCGAATGTACGCGTGACATTGCGGGAAACCGCGGTGGGTTTCCGGATCGTTGCGGAAGACGGCCGGGTTCTTCGGCGCGACTAGCCCTTGGGGAACGGTCGCCGGCCTTCGGTCAGTCGATCTAACAGGCGCTAATACGTGGCCTGGGTCGACACGACCAAATAGACCCGCGTGAAATCCGCCGTCTCGCCGTTCTTTGCCGGTCGTGAGCGGAACACCCGGCCCTCGACGCGGTAGACCGTGAATGAACTCAGCTGGTGGCCGTCCTTGATGAAATCGCCGACCGCCGGCAGGTGGTCGCTGCTCATCTCCGACAGCGTGCTGTAGCTGGGGTCCCTGTAATCGAATGTCTCGTGGTCAACCAACGTCAACAACATGAAAACCTCCCTAAGGCGTTTCGAAATTGTCTTGGGCCACAAGTTGATTTCGAAACGCGCGCAACACCAACTTGCTCCACAGCTGTTCGCGCAAGCCCCGGTATTGAACCTGTGCGAAACGCCTCGGGTGAAAGGGATCAGCATGCGCGCCGCTTGTGGGTCTGGCAACCGCGGGGCAGGCCGGTCACGAAATCGTGGGTGCGCAGGCGCCAACGAAAGGTCTAGCCGCCCGCCGCCTCCAGCGCCTTGCCGAGCCGCGGCAGGCGGGCTTTCTTCATCAGCCTTCGGATCGGCCAGGTCTCTCCCGAAAG
>JGI24025J20009_10000694_pt1 | contig 26113 bp, 30 predicted proteins | sample Cruoilmetagenom3_FD_20009 | JGI IMG/M metagenome (IMG submission 20009) | reverse complement strand
CGGGCCATACGTTTGTCGAAATCAATCGAGGCATTGATCGCCTCCATGATCGCATCCGGACCGGCGGCAAACCGCCCGCCCCACATTGCATTCGATGATTTTTTGTCCGACATAGTGATACCTGTTCAATCCACGAGGCCAAAATGACAAGACCCCTTCTTACCGCCCTGCTATACGCCGCTCTGACTCTGGGTGCAAACCCTGTGGCAGCATTCGACGCCGAAACCCGTCAGGCCATTCTGGACTTGCGCGTCGACGACATGCGCAAAATGAAAGTTCACGTAGTTCCCGGCGACATCGTCATGGTCGAATTCCAAGACGTCGAGGGTAACAAGATGACCCTCGCAGACACCAACGGCCAGTATCGACTGGTGAACTTCTGGGCCACATGGTGCGCGCCCTGCCGCGAAGAAATGCCGGCACTCGACGCCCTACAGGTCGCAATGGGCGGTGAATACTTTCAGGTCATGACCATCGCCACCGGTCGCAACCGCCTCGCCGGCATCCGCAAATTCTACGCCGAAGCCGGAGTCACCAACCTCCCGGTTCTGCTCGACCCGAAAGGCAAGCTCGCGGTCAGCATGGGTGCCCTCGGACTACCCGTAACGATCCTGCTAGATCGCGAAGGACAGGAAATCGCCCGCCTGACAGGCGGCGCCGACTGGGCCAGCGAAAACGCTCTGGAAGTTTTGCGGGCGTTGATGGACGAAGAATAACCGCCGCCCTTAGATCTAATTCTCCCGCCCTTAAATCTAATTCTCCTCCTTGACGTCCACCCGCGGGCTAAGTGATTATCAATTCAGAAACCATGCTGAGCAGTTTAGGCAGTGCAGCGAAAGTCCGTTTGGATAAATGATGCGAGTGGAAATGAAGTACAGAAAGGCATTGAAATCCGATGCCTCGAGCATGGCAGCTCTCTCAATTGAAGTTTGGTTAGGAACGTACCTTCGCCGAGGTATAAACTCCTTTTTTGCAGACTTTGCACTGTCTGAGTTTACGGCCCCGAAGTTTGAAGCACTACTTGGTGACCGGAGTGAATTTTTTGCCGTATCCGAGAATGACGAAGGAATTGATGGGTTCATTCGTATCACCACTGGAAATCCGGCGCCAGTTAATGGCTGTTCGAACACAGAGATTAGCACCCTGTATATTCAACCAAGGCATCACGGTAGGGGCCTCGGGAAAGGTCTGCTAAAAGCGGGCTTGCTGCACTGCCGTGAAAACAATGTTCAATCGGTTTGGTTGGCAACCAATTCGGAAAACACTTCTGCAATAAATTTCTATCTGTCACAGGGCTTTCAGAACGTCGGCAAAACACACTTCCGCATTCAAGATCAGGCTTATCTGAATGAGGTATTTTCATACGAACTGAAGTAGTCAATTGTCCGGTAAATAACGGTGGTGCGTTTGCTCAAATTCGCGGTTGCTCCGGTGACGCATTGTCAGCAAAACTGAGGATGCACACCCAATTAGGTTAACGCTCACCAACCAAAAATTGTACATACGCATTGTGTACGGGTTGTGTACGCTTTGTGTACACGCGGATTTCACAATTTTCGGTAAAAGTTAACACACCCGCCCGACGTTTCGGCGATCACTCAAGCATGCGTACCGCCTAGCACTCCAGTTTTCACCGGTCGCATTTATGAGCCATTTTAATCCAATTCCTATTAACTTTTTCGAACATTGTAGGAACATATGGGGAAAATTCACGAACCCTTAACGTTTAAAGCAGCATGTTGGTCCCGAAACCAGGACACGCGGAGGCCAAAACAATGCATTCCAGCAAACAGATCACCAAAAACGCCGATATTCCGGCGTTGAAATCGGGCCCACTCTCCTGTCTCGAAACCGGCCGCGTTTCCGACGCGTTGCGCGACGACCGCATCGAACTGTTTTACCAACCGATTATCCGCACCGGCTGCGATTCTCTTGTGGCCTTCTACGAGGGTCTTGTCCGTATCAGGGTGCCCGACGGCACTATAGTCGCCGCTGGCCGCTTCATGCCTTTCGTCGACAGCACCCCCCTTGGAACCGAAATTGACCGTCGTGTGTTGCGACTGGCCCTCGCCTTTTTGGGTGACCATCCAGACACGCGCCTGTCAATAAACATGGGGGTCGCGTCGATGACGGATCCCGTCTGGCGGGGTATTCTAGAGGAAGCCGACTCTCGCCTGTGCGAACGTCTGATCGTCGAGATCACGGAAGGGACCGCCATGAGTGATGTAGATATCACAACCGCTTTCTTGCATGGAGTACGTCAAAAAGGATGCAGCGTAGCGCTTGACGACTTCGGGACCGGCGCGACTTCCTTTAGATATTTCAAAGACTTCCTGTTCGATATCGTGAAAATTGACGGGATGTTCATTCGTGACCTAGCCCTCGATAAAACTAACCAAGTGCTTGTCGAAGCTTTGGTAAATATCAGCAAACACTTTGACATGGTCACAATCGCGGAATTTGTCGAAACTACGGACGAAGCCGAAATGGCCGCAAAACTAGGCGTCGATTGCTTGCAAGGCTACTTGATTGGCGAACCAACGGCGCAGCCAATGTTGCCATATCGTAGTCAGCCGCTTAAGCGGAAAGTTGTTGGCTAGTTCAGGATTTGTCGACCAGCTTGCTCAACTGTTCCTGCATCTGAGCCAACTGGCTTTTTAACTCGCCCAACTCCACGTCGGACTTTTCATCTGTCGCTGGTTCGGCCGCTGCTGGCGCTGGCGCTGGTTCGCCCATAGCCGGCGTAAACATCCGCATTGCCTGTTCGAACCACTCCATGTTCTTGCGCGCCAAGGTTTCAAATCCGGCGATTGCGGGGTTCGCACCCAGCGCCCCTTGCAAGCTCTCGCGCAGCTCATCCTGGTTTTTCGCGAACGCTTCCATTGAGGCATCCAGATAGCCTGGCACAAAGCCCTGGACCGAATCCCCATAAAGACCGATCAACTGCCGAAGAAAATTCGTAGGCAGCATATTGTGCCCTTTGCTTTCTTCCTCAAAGATTATCTGCGTAAGAACCGAGCGAGTGATGTCGTCGCCGGTCTTGGCGTCTTTCACAACAAAATCCTGACCTTCGCGAACCATCTCTGCCAAATGATCCAGCGTCACATAACTGGATTTTTGTGTGTTATACAAACGACGATTGGCGTATTTCTTGATAACAATCGCATCGTCTTCAGTATCATTTTTATCGGCCATGGTGGATTCCCGTTGATCGAAGCCCGCGGCCCCAGTTTCGTTAACAATCTAATACAGTATTTCGCAACTGCAACGAAAAATTCGCATATGCGATAAAACCGGCTCTTGCAAAAGCGCCTAAATCATGGAGGCTAGGCGCATGACTAAAGAAAATCTTCATCCACAACCAGCTCCAACCACGCGCTCTCCAGAGGATAAATTTCTGGATTTGTGGGAAGAAAATATCCGCCTGATCGCAGCGAATTTGCAACAGCAATCCGTTAAAACCACCAATGAGTGATGTTCCGGTCGACAGGCAAGGCCACCCTTCGCCGCTAATTTTCCATTTGGGCGCGGCGGTTCTGGGCTACCAAAGCGCGCTGACTTTTGCTGCCAACCCCATGGACCCCGAGAAGGTTTGGCAGCCCGAATTGCGCGATGACGCATTAAAGATCGAGCCGTTGGATATTCTGCGCCTAACCCAAACGTCGGTTGGGCGGCTACGCGGCATGCTTTCGGGCTTAACCAAATGGCAAGCCCATCCTTACCGGCGCGCGGTCCTTGAACCCGATGTGGTTTGGAGCGACGGCTCCTCGCGGTTGCTGGACTACGGGACTTGCCCCGAAGCGTCCGACCCTTACGGGCCGCCAATTCTCGTAATTCCGTCAATGATCAATCGGGCGTATATTCTAGATCTTCATAACGATTCCTCGCTCCTTCGCTTTCTTGCTGGCCAAGGCCTGCGACCACTTCTGCTGGATTGGGGAGAGCCTTCGGATGTGGAGTTCTGGTTCGACCTTGATTCTTATGTAGAAAAACGCGTTTTGCCAGCCCTAGACGTCGCGCGCGGCATGTCCGAAAAGCCGGTCGGCGTGTTGGGTTATTGTATGGGCGGCACGCTCGCCGCTGGTGTTTTGGCACAACGGGGAGAAGGCGTCACGGCTTTCGCCACCATCGGCTCTCCTTGGGATTTCGATGCGAGCACGGGTGTAACCGCCGCACTGCAAAGCGTAGCGACGGCGCCAAAAGCAACGCAGTTTCTCGAAGAGCAGGGCCGGGTTTTCGGCATGGTTCCGACAATCTTTTTTCAGCAAATGTTTGCGGCGATCAACCCTATGCAGGCCGCAGTAAAGTTCCGAAAATTCAACGAAATGGACCAGAGTAGCGAGCTTGCACGACATTTCGTTGCTATCGAGGATTGGCTTGCCGACGGCGTACCGCTGGTTACACCAACAGCAAAAGATCTGCTGGTTGGCTGGAATATTAACAATGCTACCGCCAAAGGAAGCTGGAGACTGTTGGGCCAGCCCGTCGATGTAAGTGCGATCCGCCAACCCGCGCTTTGTGTGTGCGGGAAACGTGACAGCATCACACAGCTAAAGGTCGCGACCGCGCTTCCTGATAGCATTGCTACCGCAAGAAAACTTGTACCCGAAGCCGGGCATGTGGGAATGATCGTCGGCTCGAAAGCGCGCGAATCTGTTTGGCGACCGATCGCCGATTTTTTCACCGAGCAACTCTAGTTAGAGGTAAATATATGCAAGAATTGGCAGGTGAATTTTAATTTGTGCCGCAGCGCACAATCTTGCACAATGCGAATCAATCGCTGAGAAACCGACAAAGGGAACTACCGTTATGACGAACATCGTAATTGCTTCGGCCGCACGCACAGCCGTTGGCAGCTTCTTAGGATCATTTGCAAACACGCCCGCCCATGATCTGGGTACAGCCGCCATCAAAGCAGTGCTGGAGCGCGCAGGCGTTGACGCAGCCGATGTTTCCGAGACCATACTCGGTCAGGTTCTCACTGCAGGCCAAGGTCAAAACCCGGCACGTCAGGCACATATTAACGCAGGTTTGCCAATCGAAAGCGCCGCTTGGAGCATCAATCAGGTATGTGGCTCCGGTCTGCGAGCGGTTGCCCTTGGCGCGCAACACATCATGCTGGGCGACGCAGAAATCGTTGTTGCAGGTGGTCAGGAAAGCATGTCGCTTTCACCGCATGTCGCAAATCTGCGGGCCGGCCAGAAAATGGGTGACACGAAGTTTATCGACTCCATGATCAAAGACGGTCTTTGGGATGCGTTCAACGGCTATCACATGGGCACGACAGCTGAAAACGTTGCCGAACAATGGAAGATTGACCGCGAGACTCAGGACCTTTTTGCCGTTGCCTCGCAGAACAAAGCCGAAGCCGCGCAAAAAGCTGGCAAGTTTGCAGACGAGATCGTGCCGTTCACTATCTCTACGCGCAAAGGTGATATCGTCGTTGATAGCGACGAATACATTCGCCACGGCGCCACTATCGAAGCAATGCAGAAACTACGTCCAGCCTTTGCAAAGGACGGTTCGGTGACCGCAGCTAACGCCTCGGGTCTGAACGACGGCGCCGCAATGACGCTACTCATGACTGCCGAAAATGCCGCAAAGCGTGGCATCAAACCTATGGCGCGGATTGTTTCTTATGCGACCGTCGGGCTCGACCCATCGATCATGGGGGTTGGTCCGATTTATGCAAGCCGTAAAGCGTTGGAAAAAGCGGGTTGGGAAGCCAGCGACCTTGATCTTGTCGAGGCAAACGAGGCATTCGCTGCGCAAGCCTGCGCCGTAAACGCGGACATGGGCTGGGATCCGGCAATAGTAAACGTGAACGGCGGCGCAATCGCTATTGGCCACCCGATCGGTGCTTCGGGTGCGCGTATATTGAACACACTGCTATTCGAAATGCAGCGGCGGGACGCGAAAAAAGGTCTTGCTACTTTGTGTATCGGCGGCGGAATGGGCGTCGCAATGTGCCTTGAGCGCGATTAATCTAACGAACTAAGGAGAATAACATGGGTCGAGTTGCATTGGTTACCGGTGGTTCCCGCGGAATTGGCGCTGCAATCGTGGTTGCACTTAAAGAGGCAGGTTACACAGTTGCGGCAACCTACGCCGGAAACGACGAAGCTGCCGAAAAATTCACAGCCGAAACCGGCGTCCCAACCTACAAATGGTCGGTGGCTGACTATGACGAATGTGTCGAAGGTATCGCCAATATCGAAGCCGACCTTGGCCCTATCGAAGTGCTCGTGAATAACGCAGGTATCACGCGGGACGACATGTTCCACAAGATGACCCCGCTACAGTGGAAAGAAGTTATCGACACGAACCTCACCGGCATCTTCAACATGACGCATCCGATATGGTCCGGCATGCGCGACCGCAATTTCGGCCGGATCATCAATATCAGCTCGATCAATGGGCAAAAAGGTCAAGCTGGTCAGGTCAATTACTCCGCGGCCAAAGCAGGCGACCTTGGCTTTACCAAAGCACTGGCACAAGAAGGTGCATTCAAAGGCATTACGGTAAACGCCATCTGCCCGGGATATATCGGCACCGAGATGGTGCGTGCAGTACCAGAGAAAGTACTGAACGAACGGATCATTCCGCAAATTCCGGTAGGGCGTCTAGGCGAACCCGAAGAAATCGCACGTTGCGTCGTTTTCCTAGCATCGGACGACGCCGGTTTTATCACTGGTTCGACACTGACAGCTAACGGTGGGCAATTTGTAGTTTAACGACTGCGAATACAGGAATTTAAAACGCGGCGGTACTTTCCGTCGCGTTTTTTTGTGAAATCGCGATTTCAAACCGTTTCCAAACATGATTAGAGTGGCAAAACCTTCATATTGCAGTGGACTCAACAATGAAAATCGGGATTCTCGAAACTGGCGAAATCAGTGACGATCTTTATGACAAGCATGGCGACTACCCAACCATGTTCAAAGCTTTGTTACACGCGATTGATCCCGAAGTGGACTTCTTCAGCGTTCGCGTCCTGGAAGGAGAGCTACCATCTTCCGCAGAAGCCGCCGACGGTTGGATAATCACTGGCTCCAAATTCGGTGTTTACGAGGACTTGCCGTGGATTGATCCGCTGAAGGTCTTTATCAGGGCGGCCGTTGACAAAAAAATCCCGATCGCGGGTATATGCTTTGGCCACCAGATTCTTGCTGAAGCATTAGGCGGCAAAGTCGAAAAATCCCATAAAGGCTGGGGTTTGGGCGTGCACGACTACGAAATCGAAGCGAAACCGTCGTGGATGGAGGGGTCTCATGAAGGATTCTCAGGCCATGCCGTGCATCAGGATCAGATTATCGAGCTACCGGAATCTGCTACTGTTATCGCAAGCTCGGAATTTTGCCCCTATGCGGCGCTGGTTTACGGAGATCCGGAGAATCCGGACGCATTGTCCGTGCAACCTCATCCCGAGTTTTCGGCGGATTTCATTGACGATCTTATAGAAATCCGGGTGCCCGAAGTTTTTTCCGAAAATCTGGCCAGCGAAGCCCGTGCTTCGTTGGGTCTACCGGTTCACAATTCGGACTGGGCGCTCTGGATTCACCGTTTTTTGGAGCTAGCGGCTGCGCACAACCTCAATCCCGACGCAAAATCCAAATAACCACCTAGGTTTCGCCGGCAACTTTCTTGCCGACGTTTGCTTGATCAGGTGTCGCGGAAAGGTATTTCCGCGCAGGTCGCTTAAACCTGTGCCGATATTCGTTCTATTTCTTCTTTTAAACGCAGCTTTTCCTTTTTCAGGTTTGCTACAGTTAAATCACTCGACCCGGGGCTTCGTTGCTCCGTTTCAATTTTTTCGGAAAGGGATTCGTGTTTTTTGCGAAGCTCGGACAAATGGGAAGTCAGGCTCATATTTCTCTCCTTATTTAGTTTTCGTTGCTCTTCATCTCACCATAAAAGATATGCGCTGTCATCAAGTCTTCAAGTTAAAGTTTTTCAATAATTGGCAATTTTATTGTGCCTTCGGTTCTCGCGGGTCGGGTCGAGTGCATGGCAATAACCCCTCCAAGCGAGATGCCAAAAATTCCAATCAAAGTCGCCGTCGTAGGAATCTCGTCAAACCAGAAAAACCCAACCGGTATCGCGAAGATGATATTAAAGTAGAAAAACGGTGCCAAAACTGTTGAATCCGCACGATTATATGCTGCCACCGTCAGGAAATGGCACATAGCGGATACCGCTCCCAAAGCGAGTATAAACACGTAGTCCTTGAGCAACAAATTCGGGAAGCCACTCCAGAATGCAAGCGGGGCCACCATCAGCGAGCCTAGCAAACATTGGACAATCAGGGTTGAAAATGCACCCCCGCAAGCACAGGCGCGACGCGTTGCCGCGAGATACGCACCAAGAAGCAAACCACCGAGCAGCGCCATCAAAGTTCCAAACTCCAGACTTCCTGCAGGTCGGAGAATCACGAAAGCACCGGCAAAACTTAACAACGCGCCGATTGCTCTGGCGACGCTTAAATGCTCCCTGAAGAAGAGAACGGAAATTAGCGATGCCACCACCGGAGCTATCAAAAACCCGCCTACCGCGTTCGCCAAAGGAACTATCGAAAGCGCATATATAAGGGAGACCATAGCACCCATCATCAGCCCGGTTCGGAATAATTGCCCGGTTCTGTCGTGAACCGGAACCTCGATTGGTTTTCGCAAAACCACAGCTATCGACAAGGCGATAACACCAGCGACGAAATACCGTGAAAAGCAGATGAAAAACGCTGATTGACCCTCGCCCAAAGCCTTGGAAAATCCGTCGGTCAACGGTGTCAGGGCCATTGCCGCCACCAGAAAACCAACACCAGCTTTCATCAATCCTCGCCATCACAAAAGCCGAACCTACCACGGTCCACGTTAACGATTTGTGACGTTACATTACTATAGGTTGAGTGGATCGCAATATATTTCTGACATTAGGTAGAAAAGTATCTTCATCCCTACCGTGAAACTCGCCTTTATGTAGAATTAGCGGGGCCAATAATGTCGACGGCGCAGCAGAACCCTTGCGTGCCCGAACAATTACACGCCCCGCCGCGCGCCCTTCACGCGACGCGAGCGGAAGTATTCGGATATCCCCGGCCCTGCCTTGAAGCGCGCAGAGGATATCCGGCAGGCGCTCCGCGCGATGAATGATGGTGAAATATCCACGTGGTTTCAGGCGACGTAGACCCGTTGATATCCAGTCTTCCAGCTTTGCTTCGCCGATCCGGTGCGCGGTATCCCTGCCCGCATCGGAAGGAGCCGAACTTGACCCAGCATCGTAGAAGGGCGGATTGGTGAATACATGATCGAACGATAGACTTCGGAGCGCATCGGGCATGTTCAGTAAATCACCATCATGAACCGAAAAGCCAAGATTATTGTCAGTAGAATTCCTACGCGCGAGCTCCGCATATTCGGATTGCAGCTCCAAACCCGTTGCGCTCAGTCCAGCAACGCGCTGGCAAAGACACGCCAAGGCTGTCCCTGCTCCGCAACCAAGTTCCAGAACGTGATCGCCGGATTTTGCCGAGACCGCTGCCGCCAGAAACACCGGATCGGTTGCGGCGCGGTATCCTTTTTTCGGTTGCCATATTTTGATGGCCCCACCCAGAAAATCATCCCGAGTAAGATCGTCGTCGGTAAAACTCATTTATTTTCCGATAAGTCGATTTCGTTATCTTTCAAAATTGCTCGCGCTCTGAAGTTATGCGCGTCCGCGACCATCAGGCGCCGGGGAAACAATCCGATGCCGCCTTCTAGCACACTCATGTTTACGTCCAGCACAAAGGGTTCTATATCTTCGGCTCGTAACAATGCTGTCGCAAAAGCGATGACGGTAGGGTCGGTGGTTCGTAGAATTTCTTTCATGCCCGTAAGTTAGGGTTTGTTTGACATCGCGTCGAGACCGCAATGAAGAGGAAGATCACAATGTCGGTAAAAACCGGACCATTCGAGCAAATGCAAAGCGTACTCGCCGACGATATGGCCGCAGTCAACACGCTAATCCGTGCACGCATGGCCAGTGAACACGCCCCTCGAATTCCGGAAGTCACCGCCCATCTGGTCGAAGCCGGCGGTAAACGTCTGCGTCCTATGCTGACCTTGGCGACAGCGCGTATGTGTGGGTATGAGGGCGGCGATCATGTCAAACTAGCCGCCACTGTCGAGTTTATCCACACAGCAACTTTACTGCATGACGACGTGGTCGATGAAAGTGGCCAGCGGCGCGGGAAGCCAACCGCCAATCTGCTGTGGGACAACAAGTCCTCGATTTTGGTCGGCGACTATCTATTCGCCCGCTCTTTCCAGTTGATGGTCGAAACCGGACGTCTGAGAGTTCTGGACATTTTGGCCAATGCATCCGCAGTTATAGCCGAGGGCGAAGTCTTACAGCTAACCGCCGCGCAAAATTTGGCCACGACCGAGGGAATTTATCTTCAGGTCGTGCGCGGCAAAACCGCTGCGCTTTTCGCGGCGGCTTGCGAAGTTGGCGGTGTGGTTGCCGATGCGCCTGAAGAACAGGTGGACGCCCTTCATGCATACGGGGATGCACTCGGGATCAGTTTCCAGATCGTTGACGATTTGCTGGATTACGGCGGTGCGAGCGCCTCATTGGGTAAAAATACCGGTGACGATTTCCGCGAGCGAAAACTGACGATGCCCGTAATTCTCGCCATCGCAAAAGCGGAAACGATGGAGCGGGCATTCTGGGTGCGAACTATCGAGAAGGGCAAGCAAGAAGAAGGCGATCTTGAGCACGCCATGAAGCTTATGGCCAAACACGGAACACTCGAAGAAACCCGCAAAAAGGCGATGGATTGGGCCGACACGGCCAAATCGGCACTGAAGCCTTTGCCTGATAGCGAACTAAGGGGCCTTCTCGAAGATTTGGCGGATTTTGTCGTCTCGCGGATCGTCTAGACTTCAGCCGAAACCACCCACCAGTCTGGATGCTTTGCACCAAGCAATTGTGCCGCTGCTTCGGCATCTGATTTTGCGGCGTACAGCCCAAAACAGGTGCCACCCGAACCGCTCATCCGTGCGAGGGCACAGTTTGTGGTGGCGGCAATCTCCGTCAGGACCAGACTGATCGATGGGCAGATTTCCATCGCCGCCTCCTGCATATCATTTCGCTGCGCCCGCAGATATTTGAACAATGCTTCTGCATCAGTGAAACTTTCGGGCAGCTCGGACAATTCAGCGTTCTGGCGCGACTTCATCGATTTGAAAACCTTCGCGGTCTCCACAGGTTCACCCGCATTAACTAGCACGATCCAGAATTTGGGTAATTCCGGCAGGCTGGTCAAAACCTCGCCGATTCCTGACATCCGGACAGATTGTTGATCGATGCAAACCGGGATATCCGCCCCGAGTTCCGCCAATTTTTCGACAGATGGTATTTGGAGGTTCATGGTGCGCGACAACAAACGGATACAAGCTGCCGCGTCGGCGGAGCCACCACCAATTCCGGAGGCAACCGGCAGGTTTTTCTCAAGCGACAAATCAGCCCTCTGTACACCGAGCAGCCGCGCCGCACTTACAACCAGATTGTCAGCGCCAGTGCCCAATGTATCCGCAAATGGACCCGTGATCTTCAGCGTCAACGCGTCCGCAGCCTCGGCCACAAGAGTGTCACCGATTGCAGGAAAAACAACCAGAGAATCCAGCAAATGCATCCCGTCATCTCGGCGACCTACGATGTGCAGGCATAGGTTAACCTTGGCGCGGGCCAGTTCCTTTGGCATCACTCGCTTTTTTCTTCCTCAAGTACAACATCAAGCCCGACTTCCAGCTTGCGCTTGATCCGTTCAAGATCAACTTCGGTCGGGTCAAAAGAGATCGCACGACGCCACTGGAATTGGGCCTCTAGTTTACGGCCCACCATCCAGAAAACATCTCCGAGGTGATCGTTAACAATCGGATCTACGGGTAGCAATTCGACGGCACGCACCATCGGTGCAACCGCCTCTTCGAATTTGCCAAGACGATACAAAACCCAGCCAAGTGAATCTGTGATATAGCCGTTAGCCGGCATCCCCTCGACCGCCGTTTCGATCATATCAAGAGCTTCCTCGAACTTGATTCCCATTTCGATATAGGAGTATCCCAGATAGTTCAGAACGAACGGCTGGTCTGGCGAAAGTTCTAAAGCGCGGAAAAAGTCCGCTTCGGCGGCGGGCCAGTCCTCCAAACGCTCAAGGCTTATCCCACGCGTATAGAAAAGAACCCAGTGCCGAGGTTCGAAAACGTTAACGTTATCGATCGCACGGGAATAGGCCGCCGCGGCGTCTTCGAAATTCTCCACACCGCGGTAAATATCGCCGAGTGCGTTCAGTACCAGTACATCTTCCGGAAACTGGTCGGCCAATTCCAAAAGTACATCGGTTGCACTTTCCGTGTCGCCGCCTTCGCGCAGCGCTTCGGCACGTCCAATCTGGGCGTCAACGAAAAGCGAGGAACTTTCAGGAACGCGTGCATATGCTTCACTCGCTAACCTGTGTTGGCCCTCTAACTCAAGAATACTCGCAACAACCATCGTCGCGTCAGCCAGTTCAGGGCGGAGTTGCTGTGCGAGACGGGCGTAAAAAAGAGCCGTGCGATCTGGCTCCCCACGGCTGAGGGCTTCGGCCATGGTAACGAAGGCCTCGGCCATGCCATACGCCGGACTTTTCACTTGCGTGAAACTGAAAATCTTACCACCCGCAACTTCCTCACGAAGCGTCAGTAGCTGCGCATCATTGAACCCCCGCGCTATGGAATCGTCGAGAACCTGTAAGGCAGCGTCCTGCTCACCGAGCTCCGACAACACTTCAACATGCACGACAATACTATCGCGGTTGAGGTGAAGTGGCCCATTTTCATCGCCATTAAAAATTTCTGCTGCTGCCTCAAAATCACCAAGATACGCATATGCCAAACCCTTGTGATACTGGCCCATTAACGCAATTGTCGAATTTTCAGTGATATCGTCGAAAGCTTCGAGCTCGTCTTCTTTATCACCCGCGCCTACTGTCAACCAAGCGTTCAACAGCCCCCATAGCATTGGCGACAATTGCTCGTCAGTTTCAGGTAACAAAGCCCGAGCTTCTTCAAACTTGCCTCGGGAGGCGAGGTCAGTAAGCAATACAAGATCGACAAAAATATCCTGTTCTTCGCCGGACTGCATAACGGTTGCGATTCCTGCTGCCGACGAAAAATCCCCTGCCGTTAAGAAAGAAACCAGCGCCCGTCGTTTTAGCAGAGCATTTTCCGGGTCCGCGATCATCGCCTTCACGTAATAACTCGCAGCTGTATCAAAACTGCCCGCGTCAAAGGCTTGGCTCGCCGCCAGATACGGCCCCGCAAGACCCTGTGAAACTGCGGGTGTCACCACAGCGGTTGCCAGTGACAAGCCAATCGAAATCGCTTTGATAAAGCCTTTATCCATGCAGTGGATGCTCCCGAGATATTCATTGCGTTCGCGTGAACGTAAGTGCCCCGCGTGGATGATGCAATCACTACCCTTGGAATGGTTATCAATTGTGATCGGACCGAGGGCTAAGCCCTCGGCGGTGGTTGCTACATGTTAGGGTAATTTGGGCCTTCGCCGCCTTGAGGCGTTACCCAAGTGATGTTCTGGCTCGGGTCTTTGATGTCGCAGGTTTTACAGTGAACGCAGTTTTGCGAATTGATCTGGAACCGTGGGTTCGAGCCATCTTCGTCACGCAAAATCTCGTAAACTCCAGCAGGGCAATAACGCTGCGCTGGTTCCGCATATTCCGGCAAGTTGACGTTCACCGGAATATTCGGATCGGCCAAAACGAGGTGACAGGGTTGCTCCTCCGCATGGTTCGTTGCGGAAAAGCTTACATTGGTCAGGCGGTCAAAACTTAGCTTCCCGTCTGGCTTCGGATACTCAAGAACCTTGTGATCCGCTGCTTTTCCGGTAGCCGCCGCATCGGTTTTATCGTGCTTCAGCGTGCCAAAAGGGTTCCAGCCGGTAAGATTCGCTACCCACATGTCGAAACCGCCGAGCGCCAGCGAGGCCACCAGTCCAAATTTGGACCACAGCGGTTTAACATTCCGCACCCGCTTCAGGTCCTTGGCGATTGGCCCCGACATCACATCCGCACCGTAAGCGGTCAGTTCGTCGCCCGAGCGTCCCGCTTGAATTGCTTCAAAGGCCGCCTCCGCTGCCGCTTTGCCCGAAAACATCGCATTGTGGTTGCCCTTAATCCGCGGCACATTCATGAAGCCGGCCGAACATCCGAGTAGCGCTCCGCCAGGGAAGGCAAGTTTGGGTATCGACTGCCAACCACCCTCGGTAATCGCACGCGCGCCATAAGCAACCCGTTTTCCGCCTTCCAGTGTCTTTGCGATATCGGGATGGTGCTTGAAGCGCTGGAATTCCATGTAAGGGAAGAGATGCGGGTTCTTGTAATTCAGGTGAACGACAAATCCGACAAAGACCTGATTGTTTTCCAGATGATACACAAACGAACCACCTCCCGCATTACCGCCGAGCGGCCAACCCATTGTGTGGGTTACCTGACCGAGCTTATGGTTCTCCGGTTTGACTTCCCAGATCTCTTTCATGCCTAAGCCATACTTCTGAACATCGGATCCCGATTGTAGGTCGTATTTTGCTATAACTTGTTTGGATAGGCTGCCCCGCACCCCTTCTGACAGGAATACATATTTTCCATACAACTCCATCCCCGGTTCGTAATTCGGGCCGGTAGACCCGTCGGGCTCTTTGCCAAATTCGCCAGCAACAACGCCCTTAACTTCGCCGTTCTCGCCATAGACCAGCTCGGAACAAGCCATTCCCGGGAAAATCTCGACGCCCATCGCCTCGGCTTGTTCCGCCATCCAGTGACAAACGTTTGCCATGGAAACAATGTAGTTGCCGTGATTGCTCATCAGCGGTGGCATCGGGAAGTTCGGGATACGAACCGAACCGCCCTCGCCTAACATCAAAAACCTGTCTTCGGTGACTTCGGTTTTGATAGGCGCACCCTTCTCTTTCCAGTCTGGAATCAAGGCGTTCAAACCGCTCGGATCCAGCACAGCACCCGATAGAATATGCGCGCCCACTTCCGATCCTTTTTCCAGAACCACCACATTGATGTCGGCATCTAGCTGTTTCAACCGGATTGCCGCCGAAAGACCAGCGGGACCGGCTCCGACAATAACGACATCATATTCCATCGATTCGCGTTCAATCTCCGACATGCTGTCATTCCTTTGGTCCGTGGCGCACCCGCGCGTTAATTTGTTGTTATATGCCTACCCCAGCCGCCCCGAACAGGTCAATCAGGACGCTACGCAAATACCACCGGTTTGGCGGATATTGCTTGAAGTAAGCAGCGCGGAAACCTATGTTCTTCCGAAGATAAATTAAAATGTCCCGGACCGGAGAATATTATGGAAAAGATCCCTTTGACAGCCAAAGGTTTCGCGAAGCTCGACGCAGAACTCAAAGTTCTTAAAACCGAGCGGCGCCCTGCCGTAATCCGTGCCATCGCCGAAGCTCGCGAACATGGTGATCTGTCTGAAAACGCAGAATATCATGCCGCCCGCGAAGAACAGAGCCACATTGAAGGGCGCGTCAAGGAACTGGAAGGCATCATCAGCCTCGCAGACGTGATTGACGTGCATAAACTGTCCGGCAGCATAAAGTTTGGCGCGACTGTGCATCTGGTCGACGAAAACACAGACGTCGAGAAAACCTACCAGATCGTTGGCGAGCCCGAGGCCGACATCGAGGCAAACCTCCTGAACCTCAAATCCCCGCTTGCCCGCGCCCTGATTGGCAAGGAAGAAGGCGACAGCATCGAGGTTCGCACCCCCGGCGGCGAAAAGTCTTACGAAATTCTGTCAGTTCGGTATATCTAGGGTTTAGAACCACAGATAAGGAACCGCGCGTGCTCGGCCCACTGGAAAAATTATCGCCCCGCTCCGTATTCGAGGGGCGCGAGATCGTCGTCGCCACAATTCTATCGGTGGTCTGGCTAATTCTGCTCGCCGGTTACGGTGCCGGCTACTTCGGGCTTCTGGGCGATATCGCCGAACCACGCGACGCAGCTTTTCTGGAAATCATGTTCTTCCTGATCGTATTGGTTCTGCCGCTATCTTTTGTCTGGTTGGGATCAGCCCTGATACGCCGCAGCTTTCAAATTCAGGACGAAGCCCGCAGGCTGGAACGCGAAGTGCGGGAACTTCAGTCCTCGGGCAGCGCCCAATCACAAGCCGGAGTTTCCCAGCCACGCATCAAAGACAACAGGGTAGAGACCCTGCAAAAGCGTGTAACCGAGATGTCTAACCATCTTAAACAAATGGAAACGACGATTACTTCGGTCAGGCAGATGCAGGCCGCTATGCAAACACAAGTCTCGCCAAACCGCGAACCAGACACCTCAGTTGCGCCACCGATACCAGAGCCGGCTGAGCCGATTCTGGATTGGCCGAACATGCTTCTCGCTTTGAACTTCCCGAGGGACGAAAAAGACGCCGAAGGTTTTCGGGCATTGCGCATTGCCAAACGCGACGAAAACGCCGGGCGTCTGTTACGTGCAGCAGAGGATATGCTGAACCTTTTGGCACAAGAAGGCATCTACATGGACGACCTGCGTCCGACTATCGCGCCTGCCTATGACTGGCGCAATTTTGCCGAAGGCACCCGTGGTAGCGACGTCGCCAGCGTCGGCGGGATTATCGCCCCCGAAGCGATGGAGCGCATCAAGGCACGTGAAAAAAACGACCAGATATTTAAAGACACGTCTCTCTACTTCCTGCGCCGCTTCGACATAATGTTGAAATCCTTCGTCGAAGGGGCAAGCGACGGGCAAATCCAGCAACTTGCCGATACACGCACAGGTCGCGCCTTCATGCTGCTTGGTCGCGCTGCCGGTATGTTTGGCTGATAAGGCTTACAGCCCGAATTCAGAGAACGGGTAGTATTTCACCGGATCGCTTGGCGATATCGTCCGGCCTTCGTCTTCCAATTCGACCAGTCCATCAGCCCAGCTCAATCCCGAAATCCGGCCGCTGCCTTCGCTTTTAAAGACCTCGGCTTGCCCGTCAGTATTCATTCGGGCGCGCAAATACTCACGCCTACCAGGCTTTTTGTTTTTGCTAAACGCCGCCGGTAATACAAGCGCACGAGGCTCCGCCCAGCCAGCCCCGCTAAGCTCCAACAATGTCGGGCGGGCAAATACAAGCGCAGTCACAAAAGCCGCAACCGGATTACCCGGCAGGCCAAATACCGGAACACCCTCCCACATCGCCAAAGCCAAGGGGCGACCGGGTTTGATCGCTACACGCCAAAGGTTCAACGTGCCGGACGCCTGCAATGCTGCGGAAATGTGGTCCTCGTCGCCCGCCGAAGCCCCGCCGGATGTAAGAATAACATCCGCCTCCGCAGCACCACGCGACAACATCGTTTTAACCATATCCGCGTCATCACGAACATGCCCGAGATCAACCGGCTCCATTCCCCAACGCCGCACGAGATCGAGCAGCATCGGGCGATTGGCATCGTAAATTTGATGCGGCGCTACCTCCTCACCGACTTGTCGCAACTCGTCGCCAGTCGATAATACCGCTACGCGCAAAGGCTTGCGGGCCGACACAGTGTCAACACCCACCGCCGCCAATAATCCCAGATCCTGAGGTTGCAAAATTCGCCCCGCCGGAAGAACTTGATCTTCCAGGGTGACATCCTCCCCCACAGGCCGCACATTCGCGCCCTTTTTCAAGCCGGTGCCGAATTTCAAAGTTCCGTCTTCAATGGTTACGTCTTCTTCCAAGACGATCGTATCGATACCTTCCGGCACCATCGCACCGGTCAAAATCCGTAGAGCCATTCCCGCCGGAACCACCCCATCAAACGGTCCTCCCGCCGCAGACCTTCCTTCGGCCAGAGGCAAGGCTTGCGCCCCTTCAACGAGGGAGGCATGCGCAAAACCATACCCGTCGACTGCCGAGTTAGCATAAGGCGGACTTGCCCGATTGGGCGAAACGGCAGCGGCCAAAACGCGGCCACCGGCTGCGACGGTCGGAACGGGCTCAATGCCCGTTACGGGCGTCACCCGTGATCGAAGGTTTGATAGCGCTTCGTCAACGGGTGTCCAGTGAACTCCGGGCGGTAAGGCAAAACAGTCGTTGGATAGTTTCGGCGCGTTACTCAAGCCCAACCTCCTTAAGGATATAGCTCGCAATTCCCGCAACATCATCCAGATCAAACTGTGGCACCGACAACCCCTCGACCGCATAATTAGAAGCCACGGCAGTGATCGTCTCATCCTCGCTGGACAACAGCCCCTGCTTTGTCTCTGCCCGATGCGCCTCGACTTTGGCGTGACTGTCGCGCTTGTATCCCTCAATCAGAACTAGATCGACAGGTGCCAGTTTCTCCAAAAACTCGTTCAGAGGCGGCTCAACATTGTTACGGATTTCATGCATCAGCGCCCAACGGTTGCGGCTCGCCAGCAATACCTCGTTGGCTCCCGCGGAACGGTGGCGAAAGCTGTCTTTCCCCTCGTGATCCACGTCGAATGTATGGTGCGCATGCTTGACCGTCGAAACCGAAAAACCCCTCCCCGTTATCTCGATCACCAAGCGCTCGACCAATGTTGTTTTGCCCGAGTTTTTCCACCCGACAATCCCGTAAACCTTCATTCGTTGAACTCCTTCAACATCGTTTCGGCTTTTGCCATATCTTCTGGCGTGTTCACGTTAAAAAACGGATCAGCACCGTCATAATTAAACACAATTTTCGCGCATCCATGTGGCTCCGTCCATTGTACAACCTTGCGAACCCCGTCTTTAAGCGCTGCGCGTAGATCATCCCTTAGCGCCACTGACCAAAGGCCAAACGTCGGATGTCGTGCAAATTTTCGCACTGGATCGGGCGTCATTGCCATCGCCAGCGGCGAGTTTTCAGACTCCTGCGCCATTTGCAGCGCAATCAGCAAGTTGTCCGGAAAAAAAGGGGTATCAGCTGCTGCCGTGACAATATAGTCCGCGCCCTGCGCGTGCGCCCAGTCCATGCCAGCCAGCACACCTGCCAGCGGTCCCGCAAAGCCTTCGATCGAATCCGACACCACAGGCAAGCCATATTCAGCAAATCGTTCCGGGTCACCATTCGCATTCAATACGATCGAATCCACCTGTGGCGCGAGCCGCGCAATCACATGCGCCAAAATCGTTTTCCCGCCAAGCTCCAGTAACGACTTGTCGCCACCGCCCATTCTGGAGGATTGTCCGCCAGCCAGAATAACGCCTACAACTTTCATCACGATTTACCCTTGCGCGCGGACTTTTTCGGCTCGTCCGGAACCGACGCAATGTCCGCATCCCATTCCAACCGCTCCTCGCCGCTCAGGCAAATAAAGCGCTTTCCGCGCATACGTCCGATCAACGTCAAACCTACCTGCCGCGCGATCTCGACACCCCAAGCTGTGAAACCGGAGCGCGAAGCCAGCGTCGGTATCCCCATCATCGCCGTCTTGATCACCATTTCCGACGTCAAACGCCCCGTCGTATACATAATCTTGTCATCGGCACTTTCGCCATTCAACATCATCCAGCCGGCAATCTTGTCCACGGCATTATGCCGTCCGACGTCTTCCATATAAACTAACGGCGTGTCCTCACGACAAAGTACGGACCCATGAATAGCCCCCGCCTCCAGATACAAACTCGGCATGGTGTTAATCTGGTGGGCCAAGGAATACAGCCAGCTTGTCTTCAGATGGTTTGGCGGAAGCTTAACGTCATCCAGCCCCTCCATCATGTCACCAAAAACCGTCCCGACCGCACAACCAGAGGTCCGCGTTTTCTTCTTCAGTTTTTCCTCGTAATCGGTTTTACGCTCGGTGCGAACAACAACCGTTTCGACTTCTTCGTCGAAATCCACGCGGGTGATAACATCATCCGCCAACAGCATCCCCTGATTTCGCAAATATCCGACCGCCAGATACTCGGGAAAATCCCCGATGGTCATGGCCGTCACGATCTCCTGTGCATTCAGATAGATCGTCAGCGGTCGCTCCTCGACCACGCGGATCTCTTGCTTGTCACCATTATGGTCGATGCCGGTAACAGCTCGTGTCAGCCGTGAATTCGTCGGGTCGGGCTTTATCAACAAATGTGTCGTCACGTCGCAAAACTCTTGATTGGTCATAGGGGTATAGCTGCGCTATATGCATTGGGAATTTGCAGCATGGATCAGCATATGTCCAGAACCCGAAGAGTATATTGGCAAGGTGTTCGCGCCGGAGCGCCCTTTTTATTGGTCGTCGCCCCGTTCGGCCTGCTTTTTGGCGTCGTCGCGCGCGAGGCTGGCTTCGATATGATCCAGACTATGGCCATGACCGCACTGGTTATCGCAGGCGCTGCGCAGTTTGCATCAGTGCAATTGCTAGTCGACGGCGCCCCTGTGTTTATCGCCATTCTCACCGGTTTGGCGGTCAACCTGCGTATGGTGATGTATTCGGCATCACTGACCCCGCATCTCGGCAAAGCGAGGACTTGGCAAAAGGTTCTAATGGCCTATCTGATGGTCGACCAGTCTTACGGCGTCTCCATAGAGCAATACCAAAAAGAGCCATCCATGCCTGTGCAGGAGAAGGTCAGCTATTATTTTGGCGTTATTTCGGCGATCGCACCCTTCTGGTACGGTTTTTCGTTTATCGGAGCACTGGTAGGCTCGGCCATCCCGCCTGAATATGCGCTGGATTTTGCGATTCCGATCACCTTTATAGCGCTCGTCGCGCCAAGCCTGCGCAGCCTTCCACATCTGGCGGCGGCGGTCGTATCCGTGGTTGTTTCGCTGGCGCTGGCGTGGATGCCCTATAATCTGTGGCTAATGATTGCGGCCGTTCTCGCGATGATCACCGGCGCGCAAGTTGAAAAATGGCTGGAGGCACGGAAATGAACAATCTGGATATCTGGCTGACCATTATCTTCCTCGGCGTCGGTACATTCCTGCTGCGCTTCTCGTTTATCGGCCTCGTCGGCGATCGTGAATTGCCCGAATGGTTAACCCGCCACTTGCGCTATGTCCCCGTCGCGGTAATGCCGGGCTTGATTGCCCCGCTGACGGTTTGGCCACAAGCCACAGGCGGCGAAGTCGATCCGGCCCGCTTGATCGCTGCCGGTACCGCTCTGCTTATCGGCAGCATTTTCCGCAGCGTACTGGGCGCGATTTTCAGCGGTATGGCTGCACTTTACGGCGTATTATATCTGCTGGCCTAAAGCGGAAGTGCGGTCGTTTTAAACACGGTCCGCAAGGCGAAACTGGATTGCATCTGCGCCACGCCGGGAAGCCGCGCGAGGTATTGCCTATGAATACGGGCAAAGTCGTCGGTATCGCGCGCAACAACCTTCAACAGGTAGTCTGCCGTTCCTGCCATCAAATGACATTCCAACACATCCGGCACCCGCGCCACTTGCTTCTCGAAAGCGTCCAAAAGCTCGTCCGCCTGACCGGACAAAGTTATCTCGACGAATACCGTCGAAGGCCGGTCCACAGCGCGCGGATTCAACAACGCTACATAGTCGCGAATAACCCCTTCGTCCTCCAACCGCTGGATTCGGCGGTGGCAGGCGGAGGGTGAAAGGTTCACCTTCTCGGCCATTTCGGCATTGGATATCCGGCCCTTTCGCTGAAGAGTCTCCAGAATCTTTATATCGAGCGCATCCATTCGACTCATCGCAATAATTCCGCGTAATAGTTATCATTAACGCACAATTATTCGAATAATGCCACTCCATGCAAGATGTATTTGCAAAGCAATTGCACGACGAATCCGGCAATTGTCGCGTAATACAAACTCTTACTTTCACGAGGTTAGCATGCTCATCGGTTGCCCAGCAGAAATCAAAAATCAGGAATATCGCGTAGGGATCACTCCCGCCGCGGCGCAGGAGGCCGTTGCCAACGGCCATGATGTCATCATCCAGAAAGGCGCTGGCGCTGGTGCCGGCTTCCCCGACGAAGAATACATCGCCGCCGGTGCTCGCATCGTGGATAGCGCAGAAGAAATATTCGCAACCGCCGAGATGGTCGTGAAAGTAAAAGAACCACAAGCCGTGGAGCGCAAGCAGCTGCGTGAAAACCAGATACTGTTCACGTACTTGCACCTCGCACCCGATGAACCGCAAACCCGAGACTTGCTGGAAAGCGGCGTTACTGCAATCGCATATGAAACCGTAACCGACCGCTCCGGTGGCTTGCCGTTACTCGCCCCGATGTCCGAAGTCGCTGGCCGCTTGGCCCCGCAAGTAGGCAGCTGGACTCTGCAAAAAGCAAACGGCGGGCGTGGCGTGCTAATGGGTGGCGTTCCGGGAATTGCACCTGCAAAAGTGGCCGTCATTGGGGGCGGTGTTGTAGGTACGCACGCCGCCAAAATTGCCGCAGGCATGGGGGCCGACGTTACAGTTCTAGATATGTCCCTAAACCGAATGCGGTATCTCGATGATGTTTTCGGCGGTCTGTTCAAAACCCGCTACGCGTCGAAAGGCAACACCGCCGAATTGGTCGCCGAGGCGGACATGGTTATCGGCGCTGTCCTGATCCCGGGTGCAGCTGCGCCAAAATTGGTGTCACGCGCGCAATTGTCGACGATGAAGCCCAGTGCGGCAATTGTTGACGTAGCCATCGACCAAGGTGGCTGCTTCGAGACTTCGCACGCCACCACTCATGACGACCCAATCTACAAGGTTGATGGTATCATGCATTACTGCGTGGCCAACATGCCGGGCGCCGTCGCGCGCACTTCGACCATTGCGCTTGGGAACGCCACGATGCCATTCATGGTCGCGCTGGCAAATAAAGGCTGGAAAGAGGCCTGCGCTGCAGACCCACATCTAATGAACGGCCTAAACACGCATGCTGGTCATCTAACCTACGCCGCAGTTGGCGAGGCATTGGGCATCGACTGTATTACCGCAGAAGCCGCCCTTAAGATTTAATAGTAGGACCCGCCGGAAACTTCTGGCGGGCCTTCTTTCTTAAGATGCTTTCAATAGATCACGAATTTCGGCCAGAAGCTCTTCCTGCGACGGGCCTTTGGGCTCGGGCGCCGCTTCCGGTTCAGCAGGCTCTTTCGCCGCTTCTTTGGCTTTGTTCACAGCCTTAACCAGCATGAATACAACAAAAGCAATGATCAAGAAATTGATAACTGCCATTATAAACGACCCGTAAGCAAACGTGGCGACGCCTGCTTCTTGCGCTTCGGCCAATGTCGCAAATTCACCATCACCAAGTAGCACAAACAGGTTGGCGAAATCGATACCGCCGATAAACAGGCTGATAAACGGGTTGATAAGGTCGGCAACCATCGACTTTACGATAGCTGTAAACGCTGCGCCGATAATGATACCAACGGCCATGTCCATGACATTTCCCTTGGCGATAAAGTCTTTGAATTCCTTAAGCATTGTGCATCCCCCATATTGCTAGCACGATTTTCAATGCCATCGGAATACAACTTATCCGGCTTTCAATCCAGAACTTTACCTACTTGCCGTCGAGCCATGCCTTAACGTCAGCCACTCTGGCACGTGCAATCGGAATGTTTGTACCGTCCTTAAGCACAAGCGTTTTTGCGCCGGACTTACCGCCGAGCCCCTCAATAACCTGCCGTGAAACCCAATGCGACCGATGAGGTGTTACGCCGTATTCTTCCGAAAGCTGGCCAACAACATCAGCCAATCTTCCACGAAGAAGTTCGCTGGACGTATCGGTTTTTACTTCAAGATAATGATCCTGCGACGAAATCGAGCCAATTTCGTTAACCAGAAAGGTTTTCCCTGCAATGACAATAGTGTTGGCAACACTTTGCTTTTCTTCGACATCATTTTCACTGTCCAATCCAGCGAGAATGACAGGATGGACGTAAAGCATGAACAGTGTTTCGAACAAGAAACCGAGGAGCAGATTGAACAGCAAATGGCTCGAGGCCAGTTCGAGTGTGTACGCCTCGCCGGATAAAAGCGAATAGTTGAAATTGTTCAGGAAGGTTGTAATTGCCATCGAGACGAAACCAACCATCGGGAAATATATGACAAACCAGGAAAATCGCTTCGAAATTTTTATGCAAATAAACAAGATCAGCAAATAGAACGCGGTTATCGTGAGGATCATTGTGAACCACAACACCGCTGCCAACGGAACCGAGAGCGTCTCTCTGTAACCGTGAACATTGCTTAAAACCAGAATAGCAACCGCCAGAAAATCCCAAACAAACATCCACGGATTGGGCGCGGAGTAGCGCATTTCACGTGTCGTCAAATGGAATTTGCGCCCGATTGCGTCATATATCGGCAATCCGCGCCAACTCTCTTGATGCAATCCGGACTCCATTTTATCCATTCCGTGTTTTGTTCCCAACTGTATGTACCCGGGATCACTACGTGGCGGGCGTGCTTTAGAATAATTAGTAACCCAGCAATTACCGAAATAAAGTGCGTTTTTTACACACCTCTGGGTCATCGGGGGTTAAATACCCTTTCGATGACCCAATTTCCACAACTTTGTATGTAATGCGACTTTAAGCCGGCAATTTGCCGTTGATTATATACTCCAGTATTTGCACGACTTGAAACGGGTGTTCAGCCACTGCCAAAGCCGCCGCATCGACTTCCTTGAGCGGATGCTGATGTTCTGGTCCGTGCAGAACTATTAGCGACTTGCCAAGCGCCGCAGCCATGCCCGCGTCAAAGGCGGCGTTCCACTGTTTGTATTTCTCGCCAAACCGTACAACCACGATATCCGCATCCTCGATTCCCTTGCGGGTGCGGATTGCGTTCAATTGGGCGCCTTTACGGTCGTGCCAAAACTTGTTTTCCTCGGCGCCCAGAATAGCGACACCACAATCATCCGAGGCGTCGTGATCCGTAACCGGCGCTGAAAACCAGACGTCGAGACCTGCCGCGCCTTCCATAATTTCCTCGCGCCAACCCGTATGGATTTCGCCGGATAGATAAACTTTCAAAGTCATGTTTTACCCTCTCAATATACCGCCAGTTGCCTGTGTAACCTTGGTGATGACCCGTTCAGATATCGCCTCGATCTCTTTGTCAGTCAAAGTGCCAGCAGTTGGTTGAATACGCACTGCGATCGCAACGGACTTCTTGCCCGCCCCCATCTGCGCTTCTGCCTTGTCACCACTAAATACGTCAAACAGCGTAACTGTATCAATCAGCTTCTTGTCCGCACCGTTTGCGGCCTTCAACAAAGTCTCTACTTCAACGTCGCTATCAACGACGAAAGCGAAGTCACGCTCGACCGTCTGAAAATCTGAAACGTCCAGCGCTGGCCGCGTTTTGGTCTTGGCCTTCGGGAAAGGCGCATTCTCAAGGAACACCGTGAACGCCACCGCCGGACCCTTCACACCCATCGCTTCCAACACCTTTGGATGCAACTCACCAAACACCGCCAACGGGTTCTTTGGACCAAGGCTTAGCACGGCTGAACGTCCGGGGTGAAACCACTCCGGTGCGTTGCGCATGACCATCAAACGATCCACTGGCGCGCCCAGGGCTGCCAATGCCGCTTCTGCATCTGCCTTTGCATCGTACAGGTCAACCGCGCGATTTGTGCCATAGGCATTGCGCGGCGCAGTCGAGCCAATCCGCACACCACAAGCCAAGATTTTCTGGTCCTCCGGCTCGCCACCCTCAAACCCTTGTCCGACTTCGAACAAAGACACATCGTTAAACCCGCGCGCCTGATTCTTCGCCGCCGCTTGCAGCAGGCTCGGCAACAACGTTGGGCGCATATGGCTCATCTCGCTCGAAATCGGGTTGCCCAGCATCACATCGTCAGACCCACCGCCGAACAGCTCGGCCGAAACCTTGTCGATAAAGCTATAGGTCACACATTCGTTGTACCCCAGCGTCGCAATCGTGCGGCGGACCATGTCTTGGCGTTTCTGCATCGGCGTCAGAACCGCTTTCATAACACCGGTTGAGGGGCGAGGCATCGGAACGCCAACCAGCTTGGTCAAGGATGCAACGCGAGCGATTTCCTCGATCAGATCAGCCTCGCCGTGCACATCGGGCCGCCAGCTTGGCACCGAAACCTCCAGCGTGTAATCCTGGTCACGCGCTTCAAAACCCAAATC
>JGI24025J20009_10000686_pt1 | contig 26210 bp, 24 predicted proteins | sample Cruoilmetagenom3_FD_20009 | JGI IMG/M metagenome (IMG submission 20009) | reverse complement strand
GCGGTCACTTCCGCTGCCAGTAGGGGCGACCGGCCGGTCGCCCGTACTAGGTGCGTTGCACCTGTGGAAGTCTGATCAGTGCAGGATCTTGCTCAGGAATAACTTGGTGCGTTCGTGCTTGGGCGCGGTGAACAGCCCCTCGGGGGTCGTGTCCTCGACGATGACTCCTTCGTCCAGGAAGATCGTGCGGTCAGCGGCGGCCTTGGCAAAGCCCATTTCGTGGGAGACCACGACCATGGTCATGCCCTCATTGGCCAACTCGAGCATCACATCCAGCACCTCTTTGATCATCTCCGGGTCGAGGGCTGAGGTGGGCTCATCGAACATCATGATCTTGGGTTGCATGGCCAGAGAGCGGGCGATGGCCACCCGCTGCTGCTGCCCGCCAGAGAGCTGATCAGGATAAACGTGGGCTTTCTCCGGAATGCCCACTTTGGTCAACTGCTCCATGGCAATAGCTTCGGCCTCTTCTTTCGAGCGTTTGCGCACCACCCGCTGGGCCAGGGTGACGTTCCCTAGAGCGGTCAGGTGGGGGAAGAGGTTGAACAATTGGAAGACAATGCCGATCTCGGCGCGCAGCGCATTGATGTCCGCACCTTTGGCTGTGGCATCTATGCCATCCACGATGATCTTGCCGCTGGTGGGGGTTTCCAGATGGTTGATGCAGCGCAGCAGAGTGGATTTGCCAGACCCCGAAGGGCCGATGATGACCACCACCTCGGCTGGGAAGACGTCCAGGCTGACGCCCCTCACGGCGTGGACTTGGCCGAACCGCTTGTGAACGTCCCTCATCTGAATAATCGGCTCATTCACCAACCTTCATTCTCCTTTCCAACACCCTACCCAACAGAGAAAGGGCCAAGGTCATGACCAGGTACATTAGGGCCACGGTGTTATACCCCTCGAAGGCGCGAAAGGTCCGCGAAACGTACAGGCGGCCCATCTGCAACAGATCGGACAGAGCGATGACCGAGATCAGCGAAGAATCTTTGAGCAAGGCGCTGAGATTGTTAACCAGGGGAGGCAGGATGATTCGGAAGGCCTGGGGCAGGATGACGTGGCGCATGGCCTGAAAGTAGGTCATGCCCAGGGAACGAGCGGCCTCCATCTGGCCGCGGTGGATGGACTGGATCCCAGCCCGATACACCTCGGTCAGATAGGCCCCGTAGCCAAACCCCAGTCCTATGATGGCCCGTTGAAGCATAGGTGGATCGAACCTGCCACCGGTGAGGTCACGTATTGCCGGACCGATCACGAAACCCATGTACAAGATAATGACCAACATCGGCAGGCCACGGATGACCTCGACGTAGAGAGTAGCCATAGCGTACAGAATGGGATTCTTGGAAACGCGACCCAGGCCCCCGAGCAGGCCCAGCACCAGGGCCAGGATGAAAGCCAACAAAGTGGTCTGCAAAGTCAGCTTGACGCCTTCCATGACGAAGCTGATGACTTTGAGATAGGTCTCAGAGGTCAACACCGCGTAGCCGATGTAGACACCGAGAACGACGATGATGACAGCCCACCAAGGCACGTCGGCCAAGCTGATGCGCCGTGTCTTAGCCCCTTTCAGTTCCGCAGTGGTCACCGTAGGCTCAGCCAATGTTCTCCTCCTTTCGCTGTAAGCGTCCAACGAAGTTGCGCCTCAAACCGACAAGAGAGGCCATGATCTCTGTTCATCCCGCCGATGCCGATCATGGTCACGGTGAACAGCCCCATGTCCCGGCTGAGAGTCACTTCGCCGGGGTTGTGAGTTGAGGTCCCTTGCTTCCTGTTCATGGGCCTTTCTCTTTCCAGCAGCGGTCAGGACAACGAAGGGGCATTCTCAGGTTTGTAGACGGGGGTCTAGTGCATCGCGCAGGCCGTCGCCTAGCAGGTTGAAGCCGAGCACGCTGAGCATGATGGCCACGCCAGGGGGAACGATGACCCACCAGGCTCCCTTGGCCAGGAACTTGTAGCAATCGCTCAGCATGGCCCCCCACTCCGGCTTGGGAGGTTGCTGTCCCAGCCCCAGGAAACCCAACCCTGCCGCCCAGAGGATGGCACTCCCCAGCCCCAGGGTAGATTGCACGATGATGGGGGAAAGGGTGTTGGGCAGTATGTGGCGAAACAGAATGCGCGATCTCGTCACTCCGGCACAGGTGGCGGCAGTGACGTATTCCTGTTCCCTGATCGAAAGCACCATGGAGCGGGCCAGGCGGGCGAAGATGGGGATAAACACGACCCCAACGGCCACCATCGTATTGTTCAAGCCTGGCCCGCGCATGGCGACGATGGCGATGGCCAGGAGCATGGCTGGGAAGGCCAGGATGATGTCCATGACGCGCATGATGATGTTGTCCGTCGCCCCTCCCACAAAGCCGGCCAGCAGACCCAGTATCCCGCCAATGAGTAAACCCATACTCACAGAAATGATGCCCACCATCAACGAATAGCGGGCCCCATGAACCAATCGCACCACCACGTCTCGCCCCAGGTTGTCGGTCCCCAGGATGTGTTCGCCTGAAGGCGGCTTGAGCCGCTCCCGCAAGTTGGAGTCCGTCTTGGGGTTGTAGGGAGATACGATGGGCGCCAACACAGCCACCAGCAGCAAGACACCGATGATAACCATGCCCAGGCGCGCGGTATTGAGGGAGATCAGGCGCCGCCAGGCATCGGCCCACAGAGAGCGGTGTTCGCGCACCGCCCAATCCACTGACATGCCCGCTTGAGGAGGTGTTGTCTCAGCCATATATCACTCACTCGAATCGAATCTTAGGGTTCAGGAAGGCGTAGGACATATCAACGGCCAGATTGACCACCGCGATGACCAGAGTGATGACCAGGACAGCCACCTGCACCACGGGGTAGTCCCGCGCCAGGATGGCGTCGTACACCCATTTGCCTACCCCAGGCCAGGAGAAGACCGTTTCCGTCATGATGGCCCCCGCCAGAAGGCTGCCAGCCTGCAGGCCGATGACCGTGATCACTGGCAGGAAGGCATTCTTCAGAGCATGGCGCAAAATGACGGTCCGCTCTCGCAGTCCTTTGGCGTAAGCCGTGCGGATGTAATCTTCCTGCAACACTTCCAGCATGGAGGAACGGGTCATGCGGGAGATAACGGCCATGGGAATACTGCCCAAGGCAATAGATGGCATCACCAGATGTTTGAGCGCCAGACCCAGGGCCTGAGAGTCGCCAGCGATGATACTGTCGAGGGTGTAGAGGCCAGTGACGCGCTCCAATGATAGGTCCACGGGAAAGCGGCCATAGGTAGGAAACCACCCCAACTTGACGCCGAAGAAGTAAATGAGCATCAACCCCAGCCAAAAGATGGGCATGGACACGCCCATCAGTGAGCCGACCATGCTCACACCGTCGAAAACGGAGTTTCGCCGCGTGGCGGAGATGATGCCCGCGGGGAGGCCCACTATGATAGCAAAGGTCATGGCCAGAAGCGACAGTTCCACGGTGGCCGGGATTTTCAATTTCAGCAGATCAGCGATGGGCGTCTTTTCGTGGACCGATTTCCCCAGGTCGCCTCGCAACAGGCGGCCGAGGAAGCCAAGATACTGCGAGTCAAAGAACCCCTTGAACCCTTCAGCGATGCTGACTTCACCGCGGAAGGCTTGGCCCGCGGCCTCAAGGTTGAGAAGGAGTGGCTTGTTCAAACCCAACTGCTCGCGGATGCGTTCCACGTTTTCCACGGCCGCGTGCTCGCCCAACATGAAGATGGCCGGATCGCCAGGGATAAGGTGAATAAACAGGAAAACGAGGACCGTTACCCCTAACAGCGTAGGGATCAGCGAAACCAACCGACGGATGATGTATCTGGTCATTGAAGACACACCTTTCTCGCCACTATCAGAACCTGGCGAAGGTTCAAGCACCCCCTCTTGTGCAAGCGCGCCTGGCAGTCACAGCACCACTGCAGGCGGAGAAAAGCGGCAACCTTCGCCCGGTTTCGTGGGACATGGACTCCTGATTGCAGCTCAGCCTGTCATTCAACTGCGACTGAGCAGCAGTCAGGAGGCCACCGGAGATCTCCGGAGGCGATAGTATGGACATGAATGAAAGGGGGTACGGGGACAACCCCGCACCCCCTTATGCCGTCCTGCGGGGCTCGTGACAGAGCCCAAGCCTGGTGCGGCTAAAAGCCCAACCTCACCAAGCCTAGTCCGCGATCACGACTCCCTCGTACTTGTCGGCGCCCACCGGCTGCACCACGAAGCCGCTGATCTTCGTATTGAAGAGGCGCGGGGTGTCGTTGTGCAGCATCCACAGGCGAGCGCGGTCCTCGTGGAGCAACCGCTCGACCTGCTCGTAGAGCGGCGCACGCTTGGCTTGGTCGGGCTCGGTGGCCGCCAGGAAGAGCAGATCGGCCACTTCCTGGTTGGCGTAGAAGCCCTCGCGTGCGTCAGGCTCCTTGGTCTGCCCAGCGGCGCTCAGCCCGCCGAAGAAGTAGTTGAGGAAGTTATCGGGGTCACCGTTGTCGCCGCCCCAGCCCAGCATGTAGAGGCCGTACAACTTGCCCTCACGCCGGGAGCCGAGGAAGGTCGCCCAGTCGCCTTCCAGGTACAGTTCGGTCTCGATGCCGACCTTGGCCAGATCGGCGGCCATGGCCTCGCCGATTTCCTTGGGGCTGGGATAGTAGAAGCGGGTCACCGGCATGTAGTAGAACTTCAGCGGCCCTACTTCTCCGGTGTCCTCGTTGGTGACTTCCTTCAAGCCCTCGGGGAATCCGGCATCGGCCAGCAACTGCCTGGACAGATCGGGATCGTAGGCCCAATCCTCGATGTCCGGGCGGCCCCACATGGATGGATGCAGGAAGGTGCTCGCCACCTGGCCATAGTCGCCGTAGAATGCATCCTTCAGCGCCTCACGGTCAATGGCGTGGAAGACGGCCTCTCGCACCTTCGGATCCTGGAACTCCTTGATGTGGTAGTTGAAGGCCAGGTAGCCGGTGTTCAGGCCAATGGCCTCCACGTACAGGTTGGGATCTGCTTCAGCATCCTTGATGTCCTCGATGCCGGCCTGCTCCATGGCGTGGATGTCGCCAGCCTTGAGGGCCAGGTAGCGGGCCGAGTCGTCGGGGATCACACGCCAGATTACCTTGCCAATGGTCGGCGCGCCGCCCCAGTAGTCCATGTTGGCTTCTGCCGTGATGTGGTCGTCCTCCAGCCACTCCACGAACTTGAAGGGACCGGTGCCCACGGCTCCCGCGCCGGGCGTGCCGTATTCTGCACCGTACTCCTCAAGAGCCTTGGGGCTGGAGATGGCGAATATGTCCATGGCCAGGTTAGCCAGCAGGGGAGCCAGAGGTTCCCTGAGGCTGATCTTGACAGTCAAGTCGTCCACCGCCTCGACACTGGTGATGAGGCAGTCCTCGTCGAAGCCGTTGAACATGTACTCCCAGTACTCGAACACCTGCTCCTCGAAGTGCAGCGGGTGATCGGTCTTCCACTGGCGCTCGTAGTTGAGAACCACGGCGTCGGCGTTGAAGGGCGTGCCGTCGTGGAACTTGACGCCCTCACGCAGGAAGATCGTCCACTCCTTGCTGTCCGCCGAAGCCTCAAAGCCGGTGGCCAGAGCCGGGATGGGGCCCGTGCCGCCATCTTCGTACTGGAACAACGGTTCGAGAATCTGGCCGGTGACGCGGAAGGACTCGCCATCGGTAACCACAGCCGGATCGAGCTGGACGGAGTCACCGGCGCGGCCGAAGATGAAGGTCTTGCCCACAGCCACCTCCACCTCAGGCACGCCGAACCACTTGTCGTAGATCTGATCATAGATGCCCAGGGCCTTGACCGCAGCCAAACCTGCATTGATGGCCTCTAGCACTTCGGGGCGATCCTTGATCACGGCGATGCCGTACTGCTCCTCTGTGTAGACCCCATCCAGCACCTTGAGCTTCATTTCAGGGTTGGCCTTGACGATTTCGATGGCTGTCGGGCCGTCGGCCACAGCCGCGTCCACGTCACCAGTGGCCAGGGCCTGGAAGGCCAGGGTGTTCTCGTCGTACCGCATCACCTCAGCCTCGGTCTGTTCCGTCAGCCAGATGTCACCGGTGGTGCCCAACTGTACCGCAGCCTTCTTGCCCGCCAGGTCATCAGCGGTGACGATTTCGGTTTCGTCGGCGCGAACAGTGATCATCTGTCCGGCGTCGAAGTAGGGATCGCTGAAGTCAACGGTCTTGGCCCGTTCTTCGGTGATGGTGGCGGCCGAGCAGACAGCGTCGAACTCACCGGAGGCCAGGGCAACGAAGATGCCGTCCCAGCGGGTGTTGACGAACTCGTACTCGAAGCCCGCCGCTTTGGCGATGGCATCGAAGATTTCGGGGTCGAAGCCGACGATGTCCCCTGCCTCATCTACGTACTCGAAGGGCGGGTACTCCGCATTGTTGCCCACAACGACCTTGCCCACGGGCACGGGCGTGGCGATGACCTCTTTCGTCACCACCACCGTCTCCTTCACCACCTCCTTTATAACCTCTGGAGTGGGTTGCGGGCAGGCGGTCAGGATCAGCGAGGCGACGAGGAGTACCGACAGTATACTAAGGACTCTATAGGCTTTCACTGGAAACTCTCCTCCTTAACTTGGTTGTTCGAAGTTGTGTGCGCTGGCGCGCACGTGTCCACCGATAGCGGGGCACCCATCCCCTCCGCTCCACGACCGGCGTCGCTGGAGCGGCAGAAGCTTCGTTGGGTAGAAACACCTCCTTTCGTCCAGATCAGAAACAACGCAAGATCAAAACCGACGCCATTATAAACCCAGGAAGCCGCTTTGTCAAATGCGTTTCCTTCTACACCGGGGCAACCTTACAAAGGTTCAAGCCCCCTCCTTCGTATAAGCGCATCTGGCTGTTAAGTGGTCTTATGTGTGGAACAGATCACAGCCTTCGTAAGGCTTCCCCCACAGTTTTGAATGATACCCTTCTTCTACCCTCCCAGATAGGCAGCCTTGACCCGGGGATCGTCCAACAGTTCCTGGCTGGTGCCGGCCAGGGCAATGGCCCCTGTCTCCAACACGTATCCCTTGTCCGCCAGCCGCAGTGCAACGCGGGCGTTCTGCTCCACCAACAGGATAGTCACTCCCTGCTCGTTGATCTCCCGGATGGTCTGGAAGATGGCCTTGACCAGCATGGGAGCCAACCCCAGCGACGGCTCATCCAGCATCAGCAGTTTAGGGCGGGCCATCAGCGCCCGGCCGATGGCCAGCATCTGCTGTTCGCCGCCGGAGAGGGTGCCAGCGATCTGCCGTTTGCGCTCTTCCAGGCGGGGGAAGAGCTTAAATACCCGCCGCCGGTTCTCCTCGATGGCCTCCTTGTCGTTGCCCAGGCTGTAGGCCCCCATGTTGAGGTTCTCCTGCACGGTCAGAGTGGCGAAGACCTTGCGCCCTTCAGGGGCCTGAGAGATGCCCCGGTAAACGATCTCGTGCGCGGGCACCCGGTTGGTTTCTTGTTCCTCGAAGAGCACCTGGCCCTGGCGGGGGCGTTCCAGCCCAGAGATAGTGCGCAAAGTGGTCGTCTTGCCCGCGCCGTTAGCCCCGATGAGCGTGACGATCTCTCCCGCTTCGACGGTGAGGGAAATGCCTTTCAAGGCGTGGACGTGTCCGTAGTAAGTATGTATGTCTCGTAGTTCCAGAAGTCCCACCCTACTCCTCCCGTCCCAGGTACGCTTCGATCACCCGGGGGTTGGTCTGCACTTCGGCTGGCGTCCCCGCGGCGATCTTCTCCCCATTGTCCAACACCACGATGCGGTCTGAAACTCCCATGACCACCTTCATGTCGTGCTCGATGAGAAAGATAGTGATGCCAGAAGTCCTGATCTGGCCGATGAGGTCCATCAACTGGCGGCCTTCTTGCTCGTTGAGCCCCGCGGCCGGCTCGTCGAGGATCAGGAGCCGCGGGTCGGTAGCCAGGGCGCGGGCGATCTCCAGCCGTCGCTGATCGCCGTAGGGCAGGTTTTTCGCCAGTTCGTCCCGGTAGGGCCACAAATGCATGAAACGCAAGTGGCGTTCCACCTCTTGCAGGATGCTTACCTCCTCTTGCTGCTGCGATTGGGGACGGACGATGGCCCCCATCAACCCGGCCCTGGTGCGGCAATGCCGTCCCGCCATCACATTTTCCATCACCGTCAGGTTGGGGAAGACGCGGATGGTCTGGAAGGTGCGGGCAATGCCCCGTTCGGTGATGCTATGCGGCTTCAGCCCCAGTAAGCTCCCCCCGTTGAAACGGATTTCACCGCTATTGGGCGGGTAGATGCCCGTGATCAGGTTGAACACCGTCGTCTTGCCCGCGCCGTTGGGGCCGATCATGCCCAGGATATCGCCTTCGTCGATGTGAAAGTCGAGGTGGCTGACCGCGGTCAGGCCGCCGAAGTTCTTGGTCAGATCAGAGACTTCCAGGAGTGCCATGGCATACCTCAGCTAGCTGCCAAGCTTTCTTCTTCCTCCATCCCCAGGCGCACGCGACGGCTGGGCCACAATCCCTGGGGGCGGAAGACCATCATCAAGACCATCGCCGCGCCGAAAAGCAACATTCGCCACTGCTGGATGTTCAGCAACACCTGCCTGAGCAGTTCGGGCAGCACGACCATGCCTGCAGCGCCCACCAGCACACCGGGGATAGAGCCGGTGCCCCCCAGCACGACGATACAGAACATGATCACCGACTCCCAGAAGCTGAAGCTCTCCGGGGCAATGACCGTTATCCAACTGGCGTAGAGGCCGCCGGTAACGCCAGCCCAGGCCGCGCCCACGGCGAAGGCCAGCAGCTTCATTTGCACTGTGTCAATGCCCATCGCTTCCGCTGCCAGTTCATCCTCACGTATGCAGGCCCAGGCGCGGCCCAGGCGAGAGTTTTCCAGCCGGCGCATGGCGAAGACAGTAAGGGCGACGAAAACCAGGAACAAGTAATAGTAGTGCCACTGCTGGCGAAGCGTGAAGCCAAAGAGGCTGGGGCGGGAGATGCCGAAGATACCGTTAGGACCTCCTGTGATCACCAGCCCACTGACCTTCTCGGCGAAACCGCTCAGGCCCGGTATCTTGCCCAGAAAGGCCAGGCTCGAGGCGTCGTTGCGCAGGGCGATGCGCACGATCTCGCCGAAGCCGATGGTGACGATGCATAAATAGTCACCGCGCAGGTGCAGGATCGGCCGGCTGATGAGGATAGCGAAGATGGCAGCCACCAGCCCGCTGAGGGGCAGTAGTAAGAGGATCGGGATGCCCAGCTTGGTGCTGAGAACAGCCGTCGTATAAGCACCGATGGCGTAGAAGGCAGCGTGGCCCAGTTGGAACAGCCCAGCATAGCCCAGGATGATGTTCAGACTCAGCCCCAACGAAGCGTAGATGAAAAAGAAGTTGGCAACCTGTGTCCAGCGATTCGCTCCCATGCCAAGGAGCAGGTGAGTAAATGGGGGAAAGAGAAGGGCGAGGAGAGCGATGATGAGGTTCTTCCTGCGTTCGCTCAATCCCTGGAGACGAGAGAATTGACCCTTTATCTTCTTCATCGCATTCATCACAGTTTCTCCACTACCCGCTCGCCCAGCAAACCCGTTGGCCTCCAGATCAGGATCAGGATCAGGACCACGAAGGCGATGGCGTTCTTCCAGGCGTCGGACACGAAGCCCGTGGCCAGCGCCTCGATGACCCCCAGCAGCAAACCCCCTATCATTGCCCCTGGGATGTTGCCGATGCCGCCCAGGATGGCGGCGGTGAACGCTTTGAGGCCGTATCCCCACCCCAACGTGAAATAGATACGCCCGTAGAAGAGGCCCACCATGACCCCTCCGGCGGCGCCCAGAGCCGGGCCAATGATGAACACCAACGCGATTATGCGATAAACGTCAATCCCCATCAGCCGTGCTATGTCGTGGTCCAAAGACACGGCCCGCATGGCCGTGCCCACCCGCGTGTATTGGACGAAGATGTACAGACCAGCCATCAGCACGAAGGCGATGGCCAGCATCACCACCTGCATCAGCGAGATGCGCGCACCGCCCACCGTCCAGATGACTTCGGGGACGATGGCTTTGAACTCTTCGGGATAAGTCCTGTATCGGGCACCGTAGAGAAGCATGACGGCGTTCTGGATGAAGATGGCAGCTCCCAGGGCGGAGACGACAGGGGGAAGACGGCCCGCCCGGTATAAGGGGCGGTAGGCAACTCGCTCCAGTACGATTCCAACGAGAGCTATCACAACCATGACGATCAGAAAGATCGCCAACAGAACGAGCAAACTGGCCGACATGCCCATGTTGACGACTAATCCCATCAGCGTCACCAGCCCGACGTAGGCCCCCAGCATAAAGAGGTCGCCGTGGGCGAAGTTGATCAACTTGAGCACACCGTAGACCATGGTGTAGCCCAGGGCGATTAGCGCGTAGAAGGAACCGATGGTCAAGCCGTTGATGAGTTGTTGTAAGAATTGTCCCATTCCTCGCTCCTCCGCCCCTCCGCTAAGCCGGCACCATTTCGGCAAGCGAAGGCATGAGCGTGACCTCGAATTGAACCTTGCGCCGCAACACTTCCGAGGCGTCCAGCACTTCAATGCCGAGCAACCTCCCCTGCCTGTCGAAATCAGCGTGCACACCGGGTACCACGGTCTCGGTCTTCGCTGCTTTCTCCCCCGGAAGACCAAACCAGATATACAACAGATCCCGAACCGAGTCGTATTCAATCTTCATTATGAACTTACCCCCCGTGGAAAACCTTGCCCATACCGGGCCTTCACCGTCAGCAAGATGAATCCCTCATCGGTCACTTTGTAGTACACTGTCACCTCTTTCTCCTGATAGAATTGCCCCTCCCATTGCGCCTCATACGGGAACACCATCACCTTCCCCAGCGTACCGGGTTTGGCATCAGTGGCTTCCCCGCCCTCGTTCAGGGTTCGTTCAATCTCCTGCCTGCTAACGCCACGTTGATGTATCCGTGCCCGCAGATGAGGATGTAAGTCCGCCTGGGTGATCCGAAACCCTCCCTTTTCCATCCTTCCCCTTCTTCCATCTTCCCCTCTCCACCTCCATTGCCCCGGATTCCGGGCGCAAGAAAGGGGAGTTCGGAAGAGAGCTCCCGAACTCCCCCTCAAGACGAGAGGCTTACTTGACCATCTCGAACTCGCCGGCCTCGCTGATGATGTAGGCCTCGTGGACCGTGCCCAGGCGGTCGCCTTTCTCATCGAAGCCGATGATGTTGCCCGTCACACCCGGGTAGTCCTTGAACTTGGTGTGCAGGTATTCGGCCATCTTCGCCGAGTCGGTGGAGTTGGTCTCTTCCATGGCCTTCACGATGACCCGCAGAGCATCCCCTGCCATGACCCACCAGATGCTGGCGGGGGGTTCGTCGTACTTGGCGACGAAGTCATCGTAGAACTTCTTGGCCACGTCGCCGGGGATGTCCTTGGGCAGCGGCTCGGTGGTGATGTAGGTCCCCTTGGCCGCATCCAACCCGGAGATTTCGACCATCTCTGGGTTGTTACAGGCGTTGCCCACGATCCACTTGAACCCGGTCCCCAGCTCCCTGGATTGCTTGAGCAGCAATCCTCCCTGTGGGTGATAACCGGAGAAGTAGACAGCGTCGGGCCCAAGGCCGTCAATTTTGGTCAGGATCGGCTTGAAGTCGGTGTCCTCGGGGTTGATGGCGTCGAAGATGACCACCTCCAATCCAGCCTCCTCCGAGTAGCGTTTGGTATGCTCAGCCAACCCCTGGGCGTAGGTCGAGTTGTCGTGGATGACGCCGATTTTCTTCGCCCCCAACTCCTTCATGAAGTTGGCAGCGAAGAGGCCCTGGCGGTCGTCGAGGAAGCAGACGCGGAAGAAGCGCTGGAAACCTTTCTGCGACAGCCGGGTGGCCGTCGAGGAGGGAGTGATCTGCAGGAGGCCGGCTTCGTTGTAGATCTCCGAAGCGGGCTCGGTGCAGGTGGAGCTGTAGCTGCCCACCACGGCCTTGACCCCGGCCGACACTAACTGATTGGCGCACTTGGACGACTCGTCAGGCTTGCCCACGTCGTCGCACTTGGTGATCTCGATCTTGCGCCCATCCAGGATGCCCTTCTCGTTGATCTGCCCTGTCACCAGTTCAACGACCTTGACGAAGCCCTCGCCCTCGTAGGCGTACTCGCCGGTGATGGGGGCCTGCAGACCGATTTTGATAGACTCCTTGGCTGCAGGAGCGCACCCGGCCAGGGGGGTGAGCACCAGCAACAGAACAAGCGGAACGACAAACCGTTTAGACATGGTCATCCTCCTTTAAGGTGACGAATGGTACGGCCCTGTCATCGGCCGTTCTCAAATGTCCGGCCCCAGCGCTGTCGCTGGGTCTTGCTGTCTGGCGTTGATTCTGATTGGTTGGCTCCCGTGCACCCTCCTTTCTTTCTTGCTGCTCTTGACTCCCTTTGATACGCTCTTGGATGAGCTTAGGAAGCTTCCTGGAGCATATATCGGCTACCCAATTATAGCACGAATCAAGTCCTGAGTCAATAAGTGATTGGGGTAATCTCGTCCAACACAGCCCTGATCTAGCCCATGCTGCTCATATGGAAAAGCTGTGGGAAAGCAGACAACTCTCCGCTGGCGCTAGGAGTTGCCCACTTCCCCACAGCTCTTGTTCCGACTTCGACCCCTCCCCAATCCAGCATCCGTCAGACCATCGAAACCAAAGACAGGAACGGACAAGTCCGGCAACCTTATCTTCTGACCAAACGATCGCCTTTCGGTAGCATTTGATTCGACACGGGTGTTTAACTTCTCCCCCCCAGATAGGCGGCCTTAACCTCGGGGTTCTCTCTCAGCTCTGCCGCCGTCCCCCCCAGCACGATACGCCCCGTCTCCAACACGTAGCCCCGGTGGGCGATGCTGAGGGCCATGAGGGCATTCTGCTCCACCAACAAAATGGTCGTACCCTGGCGGTTGATGTTTTGAATGATCTCGAATATGGCCTCCACCAGCATGGGGGCCAATCCCATGGAAGGCTCATCAAGCAGGAAGATCTCGGGCTTGGACATCAATGCCCGACCCATGGATAACATCTGCTGCTCCCCGCCGCTGAGGGTCCCACCGACCTGCTTCTGCCGTTCCTTCAGCAACGGGAACAGAGTGAACACTCGTTCCATGTCCTCCTCGATGGCCGCTTGGTCGGTGCGGGTGTAAGCCCCCATTTCCAGATTCTCGCGCACCGTCAGGCGGCTAAAGACCCGGCGTCCCTCGGGGCCCTGGGAGATGCCCATCTTCACGATCTCGTGGGGAGGAACGTGATCAATGCGCTTCCCTTCGAGCCAGATGCTGCCAGTACGCGGTTGCATCAAGCCTGAAATCGTATTCAGCGTCGTGCTCTTTCCCGCACCGTTGGCCCCGATGAGGGTCACAATCTCCCTCTTTTCCACGGAAAGAGAAATCCCCTGCAGAGCATGAATGCTGCCGTAATAGGTATGCACGTCCTTCAGCTCGAGCATGGCCATTTTACGCCACTCCCTCCTGCATCCGCTCTTTCTTCCGGCCCAGGTAAGCCTCGATGACTTTGGAATTCTCCTGGACCTCCGCTGGCGTCCCTTCGGCGATCTTCTCGCCGTAGTCCAACACCGTCACTCGATCAGAGATGCCCATCACCACTTTCATATCGTGCTCGATGAGGAAGATGGTCAACCCCTGTTCGTCACGCAACCGTTGGATGAAAGTCATCATCTCTTCCGTTTCGCGAGGATTCATGCCTGCCGTAGGTTCGTCCAGCAACAGGAGCTTGGGCCGACTGGACAGCGCCCGACCGATCTCCAGGCGGCGCTGATCGCCATAAGGCAGGTTCTTAGCGAACACATCTCCCTTTCCCTTAAGCCCTACAAACTCCAACATGGCTAAAGCTTCATCCAGAGCTTCTCGCTCCTCGCGCAGGCTGCCAGGGAGTTGAAGAATCGCGCCCAACACCCCTGAGCGGAGACGACTGTGTTGGCCCACCAGGATGTTCTCAATGACCGTCATCTCACCAAACAAGCGGATGTTCTGGTACGTGCGGGCGATGCCCATGGCGATGATCTGATCCGGACGACGGTTTTTTAGAGAAACGCCACCGAAACTCATGGAGCCTTCCTCAGGCCGGTAGAAGCCAGTGATGCAGTTAAAGAATGTGGTCTTGCCAGCACCGTTGGGGCCGATAAGACTGACAATGCTGTCTTGGCGAACCGTGAAATCCAGCATATGGACAGCAACCAGCCCGCCAAACCGCTTGGTGACTTTGCTTGTTTCCAGGATGTTCACGATCTAGACTCCCGTCGAGGGCCCAGCAGTACCTTCACTGGGCGGTTCCATGTGTTGGTGAAGCTCCATCTTTCTGCGCGTGGATGGCCAGAGACCTTCCGGACGCACGATCATCATGACGATGAGCAGAGCGCCAAAGACCAGCATACGATACTCATCCAACTGGCGCAAGATCTCGGGCAGGCCCCTTAGCACTAAGGCGCCCACCACTACCCCTGGAATGCTGCCCATCCCACCAATGATCACCAGACAGAGCACGTTGATAGAGACAAGCAGAGTAAAGTCCTCAGGGCCGGTGAACCTGTTACGCGACGCATAGATCACGCCGCCCAATCCGGCAAAGGCAGCGCCGATGGCAAAGGCCAGCAACTTGTACTTGAGGGTATAGATGCCCATTGCCTCCGCCACGTCCTCGTCCTCGCGCATGGCCATCCAAGCCCGACCAACTCGTGCGTGTTGTAGGCGAAAGGTGATAAAGGCCACTATCACGATACCCAGGATGATGAAATACATAAAGTGGAGTTCGCTGCTAGCGTCAAGGCCGAACAAACTCGGTCCCCCGACAGCGCGGATGCCTCGAGGCCCACCCGTGAAGCTGGTGAGTGCGTCACTTTTCGATAGGATGCGGATGATTTCACCGAAACCCAATGTCACGATAGCCAGGTAGTCACCGCGCATGCGCAGCACCGGGATGCCCAACAGCACACCAGAGATGGCAGCGAGTATGACGCCGATAGGGAGTACCAGCCAAAAGTCCATCAGGATGCCATGGGGCATGGGCGCTGTCAGTATGGCGACGGTGTAAGCCCCGATGGCAAAAAAGGCCACGTAGCCCAGGTCCAAGAGGCCGGCCAGTCCGACCACGATGTTTAGACCCAATCCCAGCATCACATAGATGCCCACGGTGCCCAGCGTATAGTTCCAATATTGGCCCAGTACGAAAGGCGCGATGAGCAGCACCAGCAGGCCGATGCCATACAGAATGTGCCGCGAGTACCTGTATTGCCTGAAATTCTCTACAGGGGGCATCGTTAAGAGCTTTTCGCGCGTTATCCTCAAGCGATTGCCCCAAGAATCCCGCCACTTGTAGCGTGTTGAGACATAAGCCAACAGGGCGCCGGTCAATCCCGCTGCTATCTGCACAGCGAACATCACCAGAGCAGCACCTACCGGCGTCCGTCCGAGGGTGAGCAGGTTGATCGCCTCAGGCGTGAGTTGCACCAGCCATTTGCGCAGCTCAGCGCCGGAATCTATCAGGGAGCTTATCACCCAGATGAACGTCGCCAGCACTAACCCGTGTGACGCGCCCGCCAGCAGACCGGCAATCGAGGTTTCTCCCCACGATTTGCCCTTGGCGCGCTGGGCGGCCATCGCCCCGCCCCACAAAGCGATGACCAACAGCAAGGCCCACGCCCCCGGCCCCTGAGAGGGCAAATTGAACCATCCCCTCATCAGCGTGCCCACCAGTCCGGTCAGACCGAGCAGGATGATAGAGACGTTTATGAAGCCTGTCAGAAGCCCTCCTCGGAGGCTTGAACGGATGTTCATCTGTCTCTCCTATGCACAGCGACAACCGGTGCGTGCCCGTATCACGCTTTCTTTTCCGTCAGAACCTCTCCCAGCAGCCCTGTAGGCCGGAAGATCAGGGCCAGCACCAGGATGGAGAATGCCAATACGTCCTTGAGTTGGAAGGGTAAGCCGAGCGCAGCCGGCCCCATGGCCTCTATGACCCCTAGAACAAGGCCACCTAGCATCGCTCCTGGGACGTTGCCGATGCCACCCAGCACGGCGGCCGTAAAGGCCTTGATGCCGGGCAAAAAGCCCACGAAGTGGTAAACGATACCCATGTGCAAGCCCCACATCACCCCGGCCGCGCCGGCCAGCGCTCCGCTGATGGCAAAGGTGTTGGCGATGACGCGATCCACGTCTATGCCCATCAAGGCGGCGATTTCTTTGTCCTCGGCCACGGCACGCATGGCTTTACCCATCTTGGTGCGCTGTACCAGAATGTACAGCCCGATCATCAGTAGAATGGACAGGACAAAGGTGAGGACGCCGGTGTAGGTAATCAGCACCTCTTTACCACTCACCATCAGAGTCCAGCCGATGTTGCGCTTGGCCACTTCGGGATTGGTATAAGTGTGGCGAGCGGCGCCGAACACCAGTTGAGCCATGTTCTCCAGGAAAAGGGAGGCTCCGATGGCGCTGATCAACGGCACCAGACGGGGCGCCGTGCGCAGGGGACGGTAGGCGATGCGCTCCAGCGCGATAGCGACGAAGGTAGCCACGAGCATGCCCACGGTAAAGGCGACGGTGATGGAAAGGATGGAACTAGCCAAGCTCCTGTTCAGTATGCCTGCGCCGTTGAATGCCTCCAGCGTGAAATAGCCAGCAAAGGCTCCCAACATCATCACATCGCCGTGGGCAAAGTTGATCATAAACAGGATGCCGTAGACCAGGGTATAGCCGAGGGCGATCACGGCGTAAACGCTACCCAGGATGATGCCAGAGACGGCAAAGCGCACCCAGGTGTCCGCGCCGTAGGCTTGTTGAATAAAGAGGACGGTCAGCAGCCGCCACATCAGGAAAGCGATAACCAGCACACCTATTGTTGGGCGGACCAATCGCCCGAGATTGAAGAAACGTTTGTGGCGAAGCTGGACGGCATCGGCCATGGCGGCATCGGCCATAATGAGGTATCCTTTTCTGAATGTAACTCGAAAGCGGCTCGCACCTGCGCAAGCCGTTTTGGCATGTCCGTGGCTAGCCAGACAGGATGAGACGATGAGGCAGGCCGTATGGCCTACCTCATCGCTTGTCTTTCTGATGAGAGGAGTGGAACTACTGCCCTGGTGCCTCCACCCACTCACCGTTCTCCACGACCATGAACAGCGGGGACGCCGCGGCGCACTCGCCCTTGCCATCGTTCGTCAGCATGCCGGTCAGGCCCGGGAAGTCCTTGATGCTGCGTACTGCGTCGGCCAGGGCCTTGCGCGGGATGATCAACGAATCACCGCTCTCCAACGCGGCATCTTCGATTGCATTGATCAAGAGGGCCGTCGCGTCGTGGCCATGCGGGCTGAAGGGACTCAATTTGCCTTGCGGGTCGCCATAGTCTGCCTCGTAGTCCACCTTGAACTTGTCGAACACCGCCGAGGGGGGAATCGGCACATAGGTAGAGTAAGTGCCCTCTGCTGCGTCGCCGGACAGGTCGAGATAGTTCGTGCCATAGGTACCGTCGCAGCCAAAGAACTTGACGCCCCCCAGGCCGGCGCCGGCCATCTGGGTGACCAACACGGCCGCGTCGGCGTCATACCCGCCGAAGTAGAGCAACTCAGGCTCAAGGGCGGCGATGGCCGCCAGCGGGGCGCTGTAGTCGGTCTCACCGGGGGTGATGCCCTCCTTACCCAGAGCGGTGCCTCCTAACTCTTCAAAGGCTGCGGCCATACCCTCGACCAAGCCTTTCCCATAAGCGCCGCCGTCATGCACAACGACGACTTTTCTCACGCTGAGTGTGTTATAGATATAGTTGGCGGCCATCTGGCCCTGTAGTTTGTCCGAAAAGGCCACACGGTTATAGACGTTCGGGCCAATGGCTGGCAGATCAGCCAAGGTCGTTGAGGGCGACATCATCACGATGTGTGCCTTCTCATAGATCGGTATGGCTGCCTCGGTCGAGCCGGAGAACGTGTGGCCGGCAACTGCCACGACCCGAGGGTCAGCGGCCAGCTTGTTGGCCACAGACGCTCCCTGCTCCGGCGTGCCCTGCGTATCCTCTACGAGCAATTCGATGTCAAAACCTTTCACAGTGGGATGCGCCTTGACGGCCAGTTCGGCGCCACGCGAGATGTCTGTGCCGAAGGCCGAGTAGTCTGCCGTCATCGGACCGACGTAGGCGACCTTGATGGTCTGCCCCTTCTCAGTGATGGCACAGCCCCATTCGTCCGTGCACTCGTATGGCTTGGCGGCGGGCGCGCAGCCAGCCACGAGCAGGCCGGTCACCAAAACGGTCAGCATCAGGATGCTGAGAGATCTACTGTACTTCATTGCTACTCCTCCTTGCATAAGTCTGAAAGCCGGAACTGGACGAAAATGACATCAGCAGCTCGCGCTGCTGGCTGGGAGGGCCAATCCCATCAGCCATCTTGCTGCGAAACGACACTGGTCAGGCCTGATCACTCCCTTTCAATGAATCCGCTTCGCTGAAACAGCGGAGACAGCAATGGATGACACCAGGTCATAAGCAGAGAGAGCAAGGAACTCGAACCGCGTAGGATGTTGACGAAGAATCTCATTCTGCGCGAAGCTTCCTTGCTCTCCAGAACGTCAAAGTTGGGCAATTATACTAGAGTAAATCCCTTTTGTCAAATCTGCCGAATCCGCCGGTCCCTCCACCACAACACGCCTCCCGGCAGGCTGGAGACGTAGATGATGAGCTGCAACAGCAGCGACACGGCCAGCGCCAGCCGCTCGGGCACCCCCACCAGGCCAAAGAAGAAGACATAGGCGCTCTGGTTGAGTCCCAAGCCTCCAATGGAGATGGGGATCAACAACACAAGGGCGATAAGCGGGTTGAAAAGGCAGATGTGCAACAGCGAGATGCCGCCCCCCAGCGCCTCGGCCAGGAACCAGTTGACGAAGTTGGTCAGAAATACCATGACCAGGCCAATGACGAAGGCAAGAGCCAGCGCACTGGTGCTGTGGCGGTAGGCATCGAACGCATCCGACAGGCGACGATAGAGCGGAGCCAGTCGCTCCAGCGGGCGCCAACGGAAGAGACGCTCCAGCCAGGCCCGTAGCCGACGGCTCAGCAGAAAAAGGAAGCCCAGGCCGACGACTCCCAACGTGATTGCCGCTGCCAGGGCAAACTGGCGCAGGTTTGTCTGGCCCGTAGTGCGCACGGCTATCAGTGCAGCCACCACCGCACTGGTCATGAAGGCCATCAGCCCCACGATGCGGTCCACGAGCACCGACACGGCGGCCTCAGCGCCGCGGTCGGTATAGCGAGCCAACCCATAGCCCCGCATCACGTCGCCGCCGACGTTGGCGGGCAGGAAGTTGTTGAAGAAGACGCCGACGAAGGTGTATTCCAGGAGCGCTCGCAGAGGCACTGCAATGCGCTGCGCACGCAGCAACACCTGCCAGCGGACGGCATTGAGCACGATCGCTGCCAGGTACAGCAGCAACGCCAGCAGCAGGTATCCCGGCTGGGCCGAGGCCAGCACACTTCCCACTTCGGCCAGATCGACCCGGCTGAACAGGTAGACGATCAGGGCGAGGCTGATCACTACCTTGAGTGCGGTCAGGAGTTTGTCTTTCACGAGATGCCTTTCAACTTCGAGGTGCACGAGGTGCAACGCACTTCACAAGTGCGTTGCACCTTCATTGCACTTTAGCACCTTATTCGACTTCATGCTCCACAAGCAGCGCAGCCGCCATGGGCTGAGCATCTATCTGAGCCTGGGTTTCCTCACGCTGCCTGCGGACATCCGATTTCTGCGTATAGGCCATGTCCCAGACCGTGTGTCGGTCCCTTCTGATGGCAAAATCGTACCAACCCAGGAGCCGGGACCAGCCTTCCAACAGAGCCAACGCTGCCAAGACGCCGAGCAACCGGATGGCCCCCCACACCTCTTTCAGGGCCACCTTGACCACNCGAGGGGTCTGGATGCTGGAAACAGCATGGCCGTACTTGTGCTTGAGATAGAGGTGGCCAGCATGATTGCGCCGCCGCTGCTTGATGAAGTCCTTCACCGTGGTCGGCCCAGTGTTGTATACGATGGCATCGGGCGCATACTTCACGTCCAAGCCTCGCTGTATTACCAGCGCCTCCACGAAGGCTTCGTCCGTGGCCACGTCCGGTGGAATGCGGTCGAATACCTTGCGGTAGGCAATCATCTCCCCCAGGCGAGGGATATCCAGACAAAGCTGGTGTTCCATCCGCAGCCGCAAATGGGTGAATAGCTGCACCAGGTGATCGGGGGTGTCCACGGGCATCTTGTGCGCCCCAGTCATGCCGATGGCAGGGTCAGCAAACATGCGCACCAGGTGCTCCACAGCATCTTCGCGGGGAAGTGTATCGGCGCTCTCCTGAACGCAGATGTCCTCTTTCGCCTCTTGCAGGAAGAGGTTGATAGCAGACGTCTTCCCCTCTCGGCGTGGCTGCACCAGCAGCTTGATGCGAGGGTCCCTCTGCTGATACTTCTGCACGATGGGTATCGTCTCGTCGGTGCAACCGGAGGCTACAACGATGATCTCAGTGATTTCCACCTGGCGCAGATGCTGGTCGATTATCGCCTGCAACAGCGTGCCGATGTTCTTCTCCTCGTTGTGAGCTATGATGCCCACACTGCAGCGGGTCTTCTTTCCGCTCTGGTCCATTTATGTTGTGTACCTCACATGTGGTAGGTCGGTAGATTGGTAGATCGGTAGATTGGTAAGTTGGGGGATCACCCGACGGAAAGACCAATTTACCAGTTCACCTTTACCAGTTCACCAATGTACCAACAGCGGGCATTATACTCACTGTCGGTCAAATCAGCGAATCGGCAACAGTCGCAATATCTCCTCAGCGATCTCTTCCGCCGCCGCAGGCCGTCCCAGCGCCCGGGCTCGCGCAGCCATGTCCACCAGCATCGGATTGCCGGGCCGCAGCCACTCGCCCACCCGGCGGGCGATCTCCGTCGGCTTCTCAACGTAGACGCCAACGCCATGCTCCACCACGAAGGGCACATTCCCTTCCTCTTGGCCGGGAATGAAACTGCAGAGCAAAATGGGCAGGCCCACGACCAACGCCTCGGCGATGGTGCTTGGCCCAGCCTTGGTGATGATCAAGTCAGCAGCGCCCATCCAGTCCGGCATGTTGGTCACAAAACCCTGCACGGTCACAGGTATCGGCCACATCCGCCGCGCAAGCTGTTGCCGTAGATGTTCGTTTCGCCCGCAGATGACGACGAGTTGGCCGTGTCCCTCAGCGGCCAACTCGTCAGCCACAGCCAGGGCGATTTCTCCCAGCGAGCCCACGCCCCCGCCGCCTACAAGCAACACAGTCGGTTGGTCAGGGTCTAGGCTCAACTGTTGCCTCCATCGCGGCTTCGCCAGCCTTTCCACTGGATGGAAGCGACCACTCACCGGCATGCCCACCACGCGCACCTGTTCGGCGGAAAGGCCGGCGGCCCGCGCCCGGTGAGCTGCCGCTTCGTTGGGAACGACGCAAAGGTCCACCTGAGGGCAGAACCAAGCGAGAGGCACACTGGCCCAATCGGTCACCACCGTGACGAAAGGAGCTTGGTTGCCCTCTTCCCGCAGGAAGCGCAAGGGAATGTGGTTGAGTAGGGAGTGGACGGAGATCACCAGGTCGGGGGCCTGCTCGCGCAGACAGCGGCGCACGGGCTGAACCAGGGGCATGCACAGCCGCATCATCCAAACCAGGCGTCGCTTGTCCTCTCCGAATCGCCAGATGGCTCGCCACAAGACAGGAGCGTTCTGTACCAGGAGCTGATAGCTGCGTCCAGCGCGGTTGATGGGGAAGAGGGTACAATCGTGGAAGAGATCTACCAGGACCACGCGAGCAGCAGGGGCCTGCAGGGCAAAGGCCTCCATCAGCGCCTCCGCCACGCTCCGGTGGCCGCCGCCGGTGGCGGAGAAAAGCAGCAAGACCTTGCTGTCGTCCATTCCTTTCCTGTCCCCGTCAGCTTCGGCGCCTGTCCGAACTGGACATTGGCGATTCTGCTCGTAGTGACGACTTCAGTCGTCCCAATGGGGAGAAAGCGACTGAAGTCGCTACTACGAACCCCGCATCCTGTGGTCCGTTGATGATCATGCCCTAGATGTAGACCTCATCGACCAATCAGCGGGTGCCCAACACCTCCACCGCCAGTTGTGCATACACCTTGGCCGCCTTGAAAACGTCGGCCAGGCGGATCTGTTCTTCGGCAGTGTGAGCGTAGCGCTCCACCCCCGGCCCGAAGCCAATGGTTGGAATGCCCGCCTGGCCCAGCGTATAGACGCCATCGGTAGAGAAAGCCCAGGTGGTTAGCCGCGGGCGGCGCCCAATGGCTCGTTCAGACGCCCGCAGCGCCGCGCGCACCAGCGGGTGATCCTCCTCCATCACCCAGGCGGGGTAGAATTCCCGATAGCGGCATCGGTAGCCGGTGTAGCTGGTCATCTCGTACTCGCTCACAGCCACCTCGGCCTTCACTCCTTCGCGGTTGATGATCTGCTGGATCTCGTTCAAAGCCCGCGCCTCCGTCTCGCCCAACGTCAAGCGGCGGTCCATGATCAAGTGACAGCGATCGGGAATAGCATTGCGGCTGCAGGCCACGGTCTCCAAATTGGTCACGGCGATGCTTCCCTGTCCCAAAACGGGATCGCTGAGCAGGCTTGGGGCCAGGAGTTCCACGCCAAAGATCACGCGGGCGGCGGCGTGCAGCGCGTTCTCCCCCTGCTCCGGAGTCGAGGCATGACAGGAACGGCCTCGGAGTATGACTTGCATTTCCATGCGTCCTCGTTGTCCCCGGCTCACTTCCAGATTCGTAGGCTCCCCCAGCACGACGAAATCGGGTCGCAGTCCTCCTTCTTCCACCAACACGCGCATGGCCAGCCCCTCGCTAGGCTCCTCCTGCACCACGCCCACCACGTAGAGACTGCCCGCCAGCGGCGAGTCAGCCTCGATCAAGGCCTTAGCGCCATAGACCATGGCCGCTATGGCACCCTTCATATCCACTGTGCCGCGGCCGAACATCACGCCATCCTCTATCTCGGCCCCAAAGGGGTCCCGCTGCCATGCCTCAGGGTCGCCGACGTCTACCACATCCATGTGACCATCGTACAGAAGTATCGGTCCTGGCCCTGACCCGATGCGTCCGACGACGCTGCCCATGTGGTCAGTGTACACGTCCTGGAAACCCACGCGACGCATCTCCTCCGCCAGCCGGATAGCTACTTCCTCCTCCTGAGTGGAGAGGCTGGGGATACGCGCCAGATCGCGCAGGAAGTTGATCAGGTCACGTTCGTCCTGGGCAGAAAAACGGAACATGCACGACGCCTCCAAGTGGTTTCAGGTTCGAAGGTTCCGGGGACGAAGATAGCAAGTTCGAAAGCCATTCCGGGTGCAAGGACCTTGAACCCGAAACTCGCAACCCTGAAACCCGAAACCCATTCAATACGCGCCTTCACCGAAGAGGGCTTTGGGGATGGTTTGCAGGAGAATGCGCAAGTCCAGTCCCAAAGACCAGTTTTCAATGTAGTAGGCGTCCAACAACACCATCTCGTCAAAGGGGATTTCGCTGCGCCCGCTAACTTGCCACAATCCGGTGATGCCAGGTACGACTTCCAACCGTTTCTTGTGCCATTCCTGGTACCGAGTCACCTCCTCGGGCAGCGCCGGGCGAGGCCCCACCAGGCTCATCTGGCCCCTCAACACGTTGTAGACCTGGGGCAACTCATCGAAACTAGTGCGCCGCAGGAAGCGGCCCACGCGAGTGACGCGCGGATCGTCTTTCAGCTTGAATCTGCGCCCATCCACCTCCCCGATCTGAGTCAATGTCTCCCGCTCCGCATCTGCCCCCTCGATCATGGACCGGAACTTATACATCGCGAAGAGCCTGCCTCCCTTGCCCACTCGCTCTTGGCGGAAGAGCACAGAGCCGGGGGAATCGAGGCGAATGGCCAGAGCAATCAGGAGCATCATCGGCAAGGCCAAGACCAGACTCAGGACGGCGACCAGCACATCCATGGCTCGCTTGAGGGCCAGGTTGAAGCCGGTGATGCTGACTTCCCTGACCCCGATAAGGGGGATGCCGTTGATGTCGTCCACATCCACCCGGCTGAGGCTCATCTGGAAAAGGTCTGGGATGATGCGCGCTTGCACGTCAGCCCGCTGGCATTCGTTCACCAGGCGGATGATCTTGCGGTGTGCCTGCCAGGGCAGAGCAATGATGACCTCGTCAATGAGTTCTTCCTCCAATACGCGAGGAAGATTGTCCACGCTCCCCAAAGCCTGGAAACGACCGATGTCGGTGCGTCCCTTATCCGGGTTGTCATCCACGAAACCTACTACCTGATACCCGAACTCAGGATGGGCCACCAGGTTGCTCATCACCGTACGTCCTGTCTCTCCCGCGCCGACGATGAGCACCCTGGCCACAGCGCGGCCCTGCCTCCGCAGCCGGGCCAGCACGATGGATTTCACCAATCGAGCCACCCCCAAGAATATGGTGATCAGGACAGCAGCATAGAAGAAAATCAGGCGGGAATAGACAAGGGGACGGACCGCAAAGACGAAGAAGACCAAGGCCACGATCCCGAAAGCCGTGCCATTGATGATGGCGCGCATCTCATCGAACCAGGAGCGCGTGCGGCGCGAGTCATAAAGCCCTGCTCCTCGGTAGGCGAAGAGCAGCAACGCCGTCAGCAGCGCAGCCAAGGGGATGTAGGTGCGGAAAGTCGCATCGTAGGCCGGGTCCACAGCCCGAAACCACTGCAATTCGTAGCGCACCCAGAATGCTACAACGAAGGCCAGATTAATCAACACCACGTCGATTCCCGCCATGAGCCAGGGAAGCCAGTGCCGTAAGCGCCTAACCATGGTCTGTTCCTCCCAGACTCAAGGCCCGGCGGTAGACAGCCGCCGTCTCTGCCGCGGCCTTGTTCCAGGAAAAGCGGGCAGCCTGCCGCAGGCCAGCCTGGCGCATTTCCGCTCGCAATGTCGCATCTCCCATCACCCGACCGATGGCTTCGGCCAGGGCGGAGATATCCCGTGGGTTCACGATGATAGCAGCTTCACCTGCCACCTCCGGCAACGACGAGACTGAGGAGGTGATCACCGGTGTGCCACAGGCCATGGCCTCCAGCACTGGCAGACCGAACCCCTCGTAAATGGACGGGTAGACAAAGCACTCAGCGGCTCGGTACCACCAGGGCAATTCCTCACCTGGCAAGAAGCCCGGGAAAAGCAGTTCATCGGCCAGCCCAAGCTCCTCAGCGCGGGCAAAGATGCGCTCGAAATACCATCCCTTCGCCCCCGCCACGACGAGCTTGACTCCATCAACCTCCTTTTCCCGGCCGGCATCTCTTCTCCACTGAGCAAACGCTTCCAACAAGGACACGACGTTCTTGCGAGGCTCCAGCGTACCCAGGAAGAGTATGAACCGCGGCGGCAAGCCGCGCTGTTGCCGGAACCGGCCCAACTCTTCCGGCGACGCGGGGCCGAAGGCTTCGTCCACGCCGCTGTACACTACGTCCACCTTTCCGGAAGGGACATGCAAGAGCTGTATCAGATCATCCCTGGTCTGATGGGAGTCGGCAATGACCCGCATCGCCCGCCGCGTGGCGCTGCGGGTCGCCGCCCTCAGATAGATGCGTCTGAGCGGCTTCAGGGTCTCGGGGAAGCGGAAGAAGGTGAGGTCGTGAACGGTGACCACTGCCGGACAGGGAGAGGCGAAGGGCGTGGCATAAGCCAGTCCGTGCAGCAGGTCGACATGCCGCGCGCGTAATGCCTGGGGCAGCAGCATCTGTTCCCAAAGAATGCGCACTAGCGGCCTGGACGTAGGCCAGCGCACACAGTGCAACGCCATGCCAGGCGGAGCCACGAAACGGCGCTCGCTCAAGAATGCTGTGAAGCGCAGATCTGGAGCGGCCGCCGGCAGTCTTCGCAGCAGGTTGTGGATGTGGCCGTTGATCCCCGCCCCACGATAGGTCTCCGTCAGAGAAAGCAAATGTGCATTCAGGCCAACGTGAGCCGGTCGGTCAAACGGCAAAAGCGAATCGGTCACACACAGATTATACCACAGAACCCTGTGGGCGAAAAATCAACCGTCCCTGTCCACCCAGGACTGCTTCGTGAGGGAAAGCAGAGAAGGAAGCGGTAACATCTTCTGCTTCCATGCTTAGGGCCTGTAAATGAATAAGTTCCCCAATCGTGTCATTGCGAGGAGCGCTTTTTGCGACGAAGCAATCTCCTTCCTAGACAAACGTGGGGATTGC
>JGI24025J20009_10000685_pt1 | contig 26212 bp, 21 predicted proteins | sample Cruoilmetagenom3_FD_20009 | JGI IMG/M metagenome (IMG submission 20009) | reverse complement strand
TTGTCAAGTATTAAATCCCGCACCCCATGGATTTCTTGCGGAATCTTTTCTGCAAACGCATTGGCAATCTGATTCAGAGATAACCAGAAAAGCAACTTGTCAGACAGCAAGTGAAGCAGGAGAATAAACCGGCTGTAAAGCAACCAATAAAGCCGGAGACGTGACGGCTAAAGCAACCGGCAATAAAACGGCTAATGAAACGGAAAAACAAACGGGCCGAGTAATAGCAAAACAAATGACAGTTCAAACCGGTTGAATGATGTTTTGGCAAATGGGTTTAATAATTCTGGTAAAAGTATCTTAGAAAAGGGTTTTATGAACGACCGAACAAACCCTTTGGGGAACGACCCCTGGGTGTTGTTTCTAAAGACCTATTTCTTCAGCTAAGTCCCTAAATATCGGTGTTTTCCGCCGGTTAGGACCACATGGCGGAAACCCTATATCATGGCGGATTTCTGTTGACAGTTTTATAAACAGAAATAACGGGAAACCACAGATAAACACAGAAAAGATGAACCGCCAAGAAATGGGCGGTTTGCGGTAAGCGGTTCGCGGTCTTCCTTGACCAGCAGCACACTTTGCATAGACTCGGGCAAGTGAACATCCTTGGGCGTCGCATCAAACGGAAGACCTTTTACGGGTTAGTCGTTCCCGCCGTTGCTCTGCTAATCGGAATCATCGTTTCACTCGTCCCATTCAGCCAGACCGCGTCGAAGCGACAGATGGAAAAGCTCCAGCAGGAACAGGCCAAGAGCAGAGCAGAATTGGCTGGGGTGCGGACGGAGTTGGGCCGGACGATGGAGTACCTTGACGGCCTGCCCAAAGCTAAGCCAGCAGTCAGGAAGCCCTTTGAGAAGGGTTATGCTGCGATGAGGGGGCATAGGTGGGATGAAGCAATAGGATACTTCGTCCAGGCAATGAGGAAGGCGTCCGGGACTCAACTGGTTGCCTTGTTCAACCTGATGGGATTATGTCACTACACGCCGGGCAGACTGAAGCAGGCGCTTGAGACCTATGAATGGTCGGCCCGGATTGCACGCAGGCTCAATGACAAGGAAGGAAAGGCTGCTGCCCTCGGCAACATCGCGCTGATTTACCGGGCCAAGGGAGAGTTGGACAAGGCGCTTGACTACGCCAAGGAGGGGCTGAGGATACAGCGAGAGATTGGTGATAGGCGGAACGAGGTTCAAAGACTCATGGCTATTGGGCTTCTTCTGGCAGACAGTGGTAAACTGGACGAGGCGCAGGAAAGCTATGATAAAGCGTTGACGATTCACCGTGCGATAGACCTCCGGAAGGATGAAGCAACCGCCCTCGGCAACATCGCGCTGATTTACCGGGCCAAGGGAGAGTTGGACAAGGCGTTTTCGTATCAGCAGGATGCGCTGAAGATTGACCGGGAAATCGGGAACAAGCAGGGCGAAGCAAGCGACCTCGGCAACATCGGGCTAATTTACCGGGACAGGGGCGAGTTGGACAAGGCGCTGGGGTGTCTATTGCAGGTGTACGCAATCTTCTCAGACATTGGCGCAAGGCCGGAGGTTGCGAGGACGCTCAGAAATCTGGCTAAGCTTCATAAGCAGATGGGCCATGAGCGGTTTCTGGCCGGGTGCGTGAAGAGCGGGATGAGCAGGGAAGAGGCGGAAGAAATAGCAAAAGCAATGGAGAAGTCAAAAGGCAAATAGCAAAGTGCAAAGCGCAAAAGAAAAGGGGTCGAGGGGTCTAGGGTTCCAGGGGAGGCGGAAGGCGGAAGAATGAGGGATGAAGAGCAAGGCAGCAAAGTGCAGAATGGTGGAATCGCGGTAGGGATGCTGTTCCTACAAAGAGATTGCAGATTTTAGATTGACAGCGACGGCCGGTTGACAGTTCTGCTATACCTGATATAGTTTTGTGTGCGGGGAGTAGCGCAGTCTGGTTAGCGCACCACGCTTGGGACGTGGGGGCCGCTGGTTCGAATCCAGTCTCCCCGATTTTGCGCCTGTAGCTCAGTTGGATAGAGCATCGGATTTCTAATCCGACGACCGGGGGTTCAAATCCCTCCAGGCGCGTGGTTTCCTAGATTCCTACTTGATTCTATTCATTCTTGNGTTATCCTGATTCCAAAAGAAGCAATGAAGTATNTATTCCTGTTATTTGTCGTGTGCCTGCTGGCNGTATCCACTGGAACGGGCCAGTGGTATGAAGCGACCATCCCGGTTCCGGATTCGCTCGGTGAGCTGGACCGCCCGAGTCACCTTGTCTACAATAGTGCCAATAATACGATATATACGGGAAGCGATGAGTATGTGCTCACTGCGGATGGCGAGACTAATCTGAGGATTGCAATGATTCCTGTGGGCCAGGTTGTGAAAGCGATGTGCTGTGATTCGGTGCAGAATAAAGTTTACTGTGCTACCGAGGGNGGGGTTGTATATGTNATCAACGGGAGTAATAACAGAGTGAAGACGGTAAGGGTCGGGAACGGGCCTGAGGATTTGTGTTATAATCATGCCGATAATAAGGTTTATTCTGCCAATAATCTTGATGGCACGGTCAGCGTGATTGATTGTTTGCAGGATTCTGTGATTGGGACCATTGCGGTAGGGGACGGGCCGCGTGCGCTGTGCTATAATGCTGCGAATGACAAGGTTTACTGCGCCAATTACTTTGACAATACAGTGTCCGTCGTGAGTGGTGCGACCGATAGCGTGATTGCAACCGTAGCTGTGGGTTATTATCCAGGCTCGCTGGGTTATAATGTCAACGGAAACAAGGTTTATTGTGCGAACTGGCTCGGTGACGACCTGAGTGTAATCAGTGGTGCCGGTGATAGCGTGATTGCCGTTGTGGGTGTCGGGAGCGGACCGCGCGGCCTGGCTTACAATTCTTTGAGCAACAAGGTCTATTGTGCAAACTGGGACAGCGGGAGGAACATTACCGTGGTTGACGCCGCGGCAGACAGCGCTATCGTAACTCTGGCAGTTGGCGAACATCCTTGTGCCGTGTGTCACAATCCTATAGTGAACAAGGCTTATTGTGCGGTTAAAGACGACAACAAAGTGGTCATAGTGGACGGTGCTTCAAACCGTGTGATAGCGACGACGGAAACAGGCGATTCGCCTTGTGACCTTTGCTGCGACCCATCGGATAATAAAGTGTACTGTGCAAATCAGGACGCCAACAGCATATCGGTTATCAGCGGTGTGACCGACAGCACTTTGATTACCCTGCGTGCGCCACTCCATCCGCATGTTCTCTGTTATGACTCGGATGATAACAGGGTTTTCTGTGCGGATAAGGGAACCGGGAATGTGACTGTGATTGACGCGGCAACGAACCGGGTGGTTATGGCCGTTGCTGCGGGAAACGACCCTTATGCATTGTGCTATAATCCGGTGGATAATAAGGTTTACTGTGCAAACATCACTGGCGACGATGTAACCATATTCGATGGCGCAAGCGGCAGCAGGATTACTACTGTGCTTGCAGGAGACGGACCGCGTGCCCTTTGCTTCAATGCCACCAATGACAAGGTTTATTGTGCGAACGGCCGCAGTGACACTGTAACGGTGATTGACGGACGAACCAATGAAGTTATCGGGACAGTTCCTACCAGGCGTCGTCCTTATGCCTTGTGCTATAATCATTTTGAGAACAAGGTGTATTGTGCGAACGACTACAGCGATAATGTAACGGTGATTAGTGGGGCGACCAATCAGGTGCTTGATACTGTGGATGTGGGGACAGAACCGGAGGCTTTGTTCTACAATCCATTAAATCACTGCGTGTATTGTGCGAACAAAGGAAGCGATAATGTGAGTGTGATCGACGGAGTGACCAATGCGGTAGTGGCCACGGTAGATGTATTGAACGGGCCGTGCGCTTTGTGCGCCAATGCATCTTATGAGAAGATCTATTGTGCGAATTGCTGGTGCGACAGCGTCAGCGTAATACATGCCGAAACCAACCGTATCATCGTGCACCTGGAAGCAGGTGACTTTCCATACGCACTGGCGTGCGATACCTACAACAACAGGATTTACTGTGTAAACCGATACAGTGATGATGTTACTATCATTGATGGAATCCACGACAGTGTCATCAGCACGATCGGGGTCGGGAACTCTCCTCGTAGCCTGGTCTGGAATCCAATCCAGAACCGCATGTATGTTGTTAACCGGCTGAGTTTGTCGGTGTCGGTGATTCGGGATTCAATCGTGCCCGGGATTGAAGAAGAACAGCCAACAGCCCGCGACTTAAGGCCGACAGCCACCATCGTCTACGACGTGCTATTTTTGCCTTCGACCTTTGAATCCTCGACCCCTCCGGCCCTGGTTTCTGTCACCGGCCAGAAGGTTATGGGTTTGCACCAGGGCGAGAACGACATCCGCGAAGTTCCTGCCGGAGTTTATTTCATCAGTTCTGATAGGGGGAAACAGACCCGTAAGGTGGTTGTCCGGAAATAGGGCTAAAGTTCACCGGATTCCATGTAAGCTTGACGCCTGAGAGTTTTGCTGTATCCTTCTCACCTGATTTTGATTTGTGCCAAGTATGAATTTAAGGAGACCAGATGAAAGTCGCCGTTTGCGTGAAGCGCATTCCTGACACAGCCGAGTCGGAAATCAAGGTTGACGATACCGGCAAGGACATTATCAAGGATAAGCTGGCATTCATTATCAATGAACCGGATAACTACGCACTCGAAGAGGCACTGATTCTTCGGGAAAAGTCAGGTGGGACAGTAGTTCTGGTTTCGATTGGGCCCAAGGAAACCGAGGAAGTTCTACGGATAGGACTGGCCAAGGGTGCGGATGAAGCAGTGAGAATCGATAATGCCGGTTTAGCGGGTTCTGATGCCATAGTGCTCGCAGGGGTCCTGGCTGCGTATTTCAGAAAGGAGCAGTTCGATTTGGTATTCACCGGCTGCATCGCCCAGGATACCCAGGATTCACAGGTAGGACCGGCATTGGCACAGTTCCTGGGCTGGCCACATGCAATGTATGCAATCAGGTTTGAGAATAAAGATAACGAAGTCGTGGTCAGGCGCGAGCTTGAAGGTGGTTCTCTTGAAGTAAAGAGGCTGAATCGACCTTGTGTCGTTTCGTTCCAGACAGGTGGCAATGCCCCACGCTATGCCTCAATACTCGGGATAAGACAGGCGCGCACAAAGCCACTTGAAAGATTGGATATTGCGAGTCTCGGTCTTGAGCAGGATGAGGTAGGCGATACCGGTTCAAAAACCAGGTTGATTAAGCTTTATGTGCCCAAGGTAAGTTCGGCTGCAGAGATTTTGCAAGGAACAGTTGATGAGAAGGTAAGTAAGATAGCCACGATAATAAAGGAAAAAGGTCTACTATGAGCGTGACAGTGCTTGCCGAACACCGGCAGGGCACAATCAGGGATGTGACTTATGAAATGCTGGCTGCCGGAAGGCGGCTGGCCCATGAAATGGATGGAGAGCTTGAAGCAGTTATTCTTGGGGACGATTGTGAAGCTATGGCTTCAGAACTTACCAGGCATGCACCGCGGGTTGTTTGCGGCTGTCATCCGGCTTTACGCTATTTCAGTTACGAAACCTACCAGCATGTTCTTTTGAAGTTGATTAAGGAACGGAAACCAGCGGTGTTTATGCTGGCCGATTCAGCGCTTGGCGCCGATTTGGGACCAAGCCTGGCAGTAAAACTCGATGCGGGGATTGTGTCAGATGTAGTTGACTTCCACTGGACCGATAACGAATTGGTTGTGAGTCGTGGTATGCATGGCGGCAAGTTGAATGCAGACCTGTCAGTCAAGCATAGTCCGGCAATCGTGATGGTGCGGCAGTCTTTTTTCAGGCCCGAACCGATAAAGATAAAAGGCGAGCTGGTTCATTATGAAGTGAATGCCGACCTTGAAACCGGACTTCAGACCAGACACCTGGGTATCGAAGAGTTATCAATAAGCGGTATCGATATCACCAAGGCGGATATTCTTGTCGGTGTGGGCCGCGGCGTGAAAGAAGAAAAGAACCTTGAGCCGGTTCAGGAGTTTGCCGATTCTATCGGAGCAGTGCTGGTCGGTTCAAGACCGGTGGTTGATGCCGGCTGGCTGCCCAAAGAGCGGCAGGTCGGTTCGTCAGGCAAGACAGTAAAACCAAAACTCTATATTGCGCTGGGCATATCGGGCGCGTTTCAGCATATCGCCGGCATGAAAGGCGCGGATACGATTATTGCGGTCAATAAGGACCCGAATGCCCCGATATTTGCAGTGGCAGATTATGGTATCGTTGACGACCTGCACAAAGTTGTGCCGGTATTGCGTAAGCGTTTGCAGGAGATGAAATCATGAAACAGATAGAGAAAAGTGCACCGAGAATCGGGGTCTATGTGTGTCATTGCGGCACCAATATCGCCCAGACAGTTGATGTTGAGGCGGTGGCCGAATACGCCGGGACACTGCCGAATGTTGTAGTGGCGCGGGACAATATGTATATGTGCTCAGACCCCGGCCAGGCGCTTATCAGGAAGGATATTAAGGAACACCGTTTGGACCGGGTAGTAGTAGCGGCCTGTTCGCCGCGTATGCACGAGCCGACTTTCCGAGGTGCGGTTTTCGGGGCCGGGATGAACCCGTATCTTTTCGAGATGTGTAATATCAGGGAACAGTGCTCCTGGGTGCATCAGGACAGGGAAAAGGCGACTCAGAAGGCATCTGACCTGGTGCGCAGTTCGGTAGCACGGGCCGCGCTTCTGGAAGCGCTCAAGGAGCGGTATGCAGATGTCACCAAAGCAGCGCTCGTTCTGGGCGGTGGCATCGCCGGTATCCAGGCATCGCTTGATATAGCGGACGCAGGATACAAAGTCTATCTCGTGGAACGCCAGCCGTCGATCGGCGGGCATATGGCACAGTTGGACAAAACTTTTCCGACCCTTGACTGCTCGGCCTGTATCCTGACACCCAAAATGGTTGATGTGTCCCGGCATAAGAATATCGAGCTCATTACCCTTGGGGAGTTGAAAGAAGTAGCAGGCTATGTGGGAAACTTCAAGGCCAGGGTAGTGCAGCGAGCTCGTTATGTTGACATCGACGGGTGCACCGCTTGCAACGATTGTGTCGATGTCTGCCCACAAATCCACCCAGATGAATTCAATATGGGCCTTTCTACACGCAAGGCGATTTACCAGCCTTTTCCTCAGGCGGTACCGGGTGCATTTGTGCTGAATCTTGATGACTGTCTGGGAAAATTGCCCAGACCTTGCGAAAAGTGTCTTGAGGCATGCGATGCCAAGTGCATCAACTACGATGCCGAAGATAAAGAACTGGAGCTTGATGTCGGTGCGATTGTAGTTGCTACCGGGATGGATGTTTTTGACCCTTTGGTTCTGCCTGAATTGGGTTATGGCAAGCATGAGGATATTCTGACTGGGCTTGAGTTCGAGCGGATGCTTTCGGCCGGCGGGCCGACCGGAGGAAAGATTGTGCGGATAAGTAACGGCAAACCTCCCAAAGATGTGGTATTCGTTCATTGCGTTGGTTCAAGGGATAAGGTTTGCGGTAATGAGTATTGCTCGCGTATCTGCTGCATGTATATCATAAAACAGGCCCATTTAATCAAAGACAGGTTGCCCGATACGAATGTTACTTCTTATTACATTGACATCAGGGCGTTCGGCAAAGGGTTTGAGGAATTCTACGACCGGGTGCGCGAGGAAGGTGTGCTGTTCAAGCGCGGCAAGCCTTCTGAGATTTTCCGCAGGAAGGACAAACTGGTTGTCAGGGCGGAGGATACCCTTCTGGGCAAGGTTACCGAACACGAAACCGATATGGTTATTCTCGGCGTGGGTCTTGTGCCGAGCGAAGGGTATCAGGAACTTGCCCAGATGCTTAAACTTTCGCTTTCCCCGGATAGGTTCTTTCTTGAAGCCCATCCCAAACTGAGACCGGTTGACTCGAATATCGAAGGTGTCTATCTGGCCGGTTGCTGCCAGGGGCCGAAGGATATCCCGGATACGGTTGCGCAGGCCAAGGCCGCTGCATCTTCAGTAATTGCGCTTCTGAACCGGGGCGAGGTGACGATTGAACCGGTGGTAGCAGACATAGATGAAGATTTGTGCTCAGGCTGCCATGTTTGCGAGGCACTCTGTCCTTATAGTGCACTTATTTATGACCCTGGCCGTGAGGTTATGACCGTAAACCAAGCATTATGCAAAGGCTGCGGTGTATGTCCTTCGGCATGCCCGTCAGGCGCAATCACGATGCGGCATTATACTGATGCTCAGGTCGAGGCACAGCTTGATGCACTTACCGGCCACCAGTCAGTTGCCGAGAAAGTGGAGGCTTAAATGGCTGATTTCGAACCGAGAATTGTCGGATTTGCCTGCAACTGGTGCTGCTATGCCGGGGCCGATTTGGCCGGGACTTCGCGTTTCAATTATCCTCCCAATATGAGAATTATCAGGGTGATGTGCTCGGGCCGAATCGACCCGTCATTTATTCTCAAGGCGTTCCACGATGGTGCAGACGGTGTGTTCATCGGCGGTTGCCATCCTGGTGATTGCCATTACATGTCCGGAAACTATAAAACCCAGAAGCGGGTCGTTATGCTGGCAGGATTGCTTTCCAGTCTTGGTATCGAACCTGAAAGGCTGCACCTCGAATGGGTATCTGCTGCAGAAGGCCAGCAGTTCGCCGATGCTGTCACTAGGTTCACAGCGCGAATCAAAGAACTCGGGCCTTTGAGGATTCCCCATCCAAAGGTCGAAGACGAACATGCAATCGAGCCGGCCTGAAATCCAGATTATTCGATAACCGGGATTACCGCGCCCGCATCCGGGATGATATAAATCTTTGCATCCGGACCGACACGCTGGATTGCAGCATCAATTGCATTCTGAATAGAATGAAACGGGTGCATGAATACCTGCTTGGCAGTTTCATCGCTTATCCCCATTACAGTATAGAGTTCGATATCTTTCAGTAGTTTGGCAAGCCGGGCCGATTTGTGCCAGCCCAGTTTGCGTTCCTTTTTCGGGAACTTCAGGACTTCAGACGGTTCTGTGCAGTTCTTGAATGTCTGGATAAAGCCGTCGTTTCCGATTCCTTTGCGACAGGCCGAGATAGTTATCTGCACCCCGTTCTTTTTCAGGCCGAGCCGGCCGAATTCCTGGGCACGCTGACACTGGTAGAAATTGATATCATAAGGTGGCCTGAGCACGCTAAGTGCGATGTCGGCCTTTTCTTTGATAGGCACACTATAAACCTTGAAGGCATCACTGGTAGCGGTGGCAAACGATTCGAACAGGTCCCCGTAATCGAGAGAAACCGGTTTGTGGTGCCGGTCTATGACGACCTGGATTGAGAACACCGGCCTTATTACCATCTTTGCCGCTTCGGTCATATCCTTGTGTATCAGGTTATTTTCCAACCTGAGCGCGGCCGAGTCCGGGGATGTAACATTGTCGTTATTGTGGTTCTGCCTGACGGTTTCAAGCCCGGCGACACCGGGCAGGAACCCTTTTCGTCCACCAGTGTAACCGGCGAAATAGTGCGGCTCAAGCGAATTGATAGCTATGATGCGGTCGGCCCAGACCAGTTCCCGGTTGAACCAGACTTCAGTGCCGAAGCTCGTTTTCCCACGGAAGAAGAGTTTGGATTTGTCCCGGCAGTCGTGGTTGATAATCTGTTCCTTGTGCCGACCGTAGAAATCAGGACCGAATATCTGATGGCATTCATCTTCTGTGGGTGACCGATGGGTGCCCAGGCAGACGATGTATTTGACATCCCGGTCATTGAGCAGGGGCTCAAGGCGGACAAGTGCCAGATTGCTGGGTGTAGGCCGGGTATAGTCGTTCACAAGCACCAAGACGCGATGTCCTCCTTTGAGGAATTCGGCTGCGGCCTGTGACGCCTTTGCAAATTCGGCTCCGATGTCCTGAAACGGTTTTACATCATTCGGTTTCAGGATACCAAGCAGGTTTCTATCCGGAATTCTCAGCTTCCGGGCAGTATCACCATAGGCTAAATCTAATTCCATAAGCCCAGTATATGTTCCGTCTGTTTCAGGTCAATACTCGGCCGGTTTCAGTTCAATCATACCTTACTTGACACCCGGTGTAATTTCAAATATTCTCAAGCTCATGGCACATGCATATACCCCTGGTTTGAAAGTGACAGCCCGGGCTGTCGTCAGAAAAGAAAGGCGCTTGCCCCTGCCCGGTGAAACCCTAGTAGAAAAAGGACAGCATGTCAAAGGCGATGACATCGTGGCCCGAACCGAACTGCCGGGCAATGTTGCGACTTTGAATGTCGGCGGACTGCTTGGAGTTCCACCCGAAGACCTCCCAGGCATGATGCTAAAAAAGGAAGGTGACCCAGTCGAGAAGAATGAAATTATTGCCCGTTCCAGGGGGCTTTTTGGCCTTTTCAAAACCGATGTTCGGGTTCCTGTCAAAGGTTCAATTGAGAGTATTTCCAGTGTGACCGGTCAGGTGATATTGCGTGAGCCTCCTCAGCCGGTTCAGGTTGATGCGTATATTGAAGCAGAAGTTGCCGAAGTAATTCCAAAGGAAGGCGTTATCGTGGAGACCGATGCCAGCCTGGTTCAAGGTATCTTCGGCGTTGGCGGTGAAGTAAGGGGGAGGCTGAAGATGATAGTTGATTCTCCAGATGCAGTGCTCTCAGGTGAAGAGATAACCGAGGAATGCCGTGGCAAAGTAGTCATCGGTGGTTCCTTAATCCGGCATGAAGTGATTGAGGCGGGAATTGCCCACGGTGTCAAAGCGATTGTCGCTGGCGGGGTTGAAGATGCCACCCTGCGTGAGTTCCTCGGTTACGACATCGGTGTTGCCATCACCGGGTCTGAAAAAAAGGGCGTGACTCTCGTTATAACCGAAGGTTTCGGTGAGATGTGCATGGCCCGTAAGACTTTCGACCTGTTGAAGACGCTTGAAGGAAGAATGGCATCGGTCAATGGAGCTACTCAGATAAGGGCGGGCGTTATCCGTCCTGAAATAATTGTTCCGCAAACCGACAACAGGGATGAAATAAAGCAAAACGTAGATGAGAGCGGACTTGAACTAGGTATGGCGGTGCGAATAATCCGTGAGCCCAAGTTCGGTGCGATTGGGAAAGTTACAAGTTTGCCGGTTGAGCTTCAGAAGATTGAAAGCGAAGCCAGGGCAAGGGTATTGGAAGTGGAGCTTGAAAACGGAGAACGAGTGGTTCTGCCCCGCGCCAATGTCGAGATAATCGAAGGTTAGAATATGCGCTACATAACGATTCTAGTCATGATTGTCAGCTTCGGATTCGGGTTCTGCGGTTTTTCTTCGCTTAAGATATTGCCCGGTGTGCGTGAGGCCGGAATGGGGAATGTGGGTGTTGCCTGTGCGACCGGGCCCGAGGGAATGGTATGGAATCCTGCGGCTTCTTCGGGCATTCGNAGTTTTGCTGCCAGTGCTTCATATACAAAATGGTTTCTTGATACCAATCAGCAGTCGGTATTTGTTGTACGCAACCTCGGGTTCATGCATTTGGGTTTTGGTGTAGCCAGTTTCGATGCCGGGAAATTCGATTACCGTACAGAAGTGCCGGCAGAGGAACCTCTGGGTGAATTTGAACCCAGGGAGTTCAGTTTCCATCTGAACTTCTCCCGTTCATTCGGCGACATTACCGATATTGGTATCAGCGGCAGGTATTACTATTCCAAAATAATGGACAGGCAGGCACACGCACCAGGCGTGGATTTGGGTATGCGTCTACTCCCGATGAACCGTTTGATTCTGGGCGCTTCAGTAGTGGATTTCGGAAAGAATCTGTACTATTACGAGGAGAGCTTCAGGTTGCCAACAAGAGGACGATTGGGCGCTGCTTATCAATATTGTTTAGGAAACAAGGTTCGGTTGAACTTGGCCGGGCAGAGTTCATTTTTCTTTTATACCAGAACATTGAACCTCCGTGCCGGAACTGAATTCACTTGGGCCCGGGTTGCGTCACTGCGAGCAGGTTATGAGTGGTTATCTGACCGAAGCCGTTTGAGTCTGGGTCTGGGGTTCCTTCTGAGTCAATTCCATTTTGATTATTCCTTTACACCTATGAATGACAATCTGGGTGCGGCCCACCGTATCTCAGTGGGTCTTTGTCTCTAGGCCGATTCTATGGGAGGGCTGATGCCTCAGGGTTGGCTGGATTTTGAGCAACCGCTGGCCGAGCTGATGGAGCGAATTGACGAGCTTACTGCAATCGGGGCCAAGGAAGAGGTCAAACGGTTGCGAGAACAGGTCAAAGAACTTAAGTCAAAGCTTTACTCAAACCTGACGCCTTGGCAGCAAGTTCTGCTTGCACGGCATCCAAGACGGCCGTACATGCTTGATTATATTGAAAGAATGGTGACAGATTTCGTGGAGCTGCACGGCGACCGGGCATTTGCAGACGACCCGGCAATTATTGCCGGTATTGGTAAGATTAACGAAACCGGGCTTGCGATTATCGGTCATCAGAAAGGGCGCGATACCAAAGAGAAATTATACCGTAATTTCGGCATGCCTCATCCTGAAGGTTATCGTAAAACGCTGCGGGTAATGAAGCTTGCTGTCAGGTTCGGCCTGCCGATTCTCAGCCTGATTGACACCCCGGCTGCATATCCAGGGGTCGGGGCTGAAGAGAGAGGGCAGGCCGAGGCGATTGCACGCAACTTGAGAGAGATGGCGATTCTGCCTGTGCCTATTGTGGTTGTGGTATGTGGCGAGGGCGGTTCAGGTGGGGCATTGGCCGTTGCTGTGGGCAACCGGGTCCTGATGCAGGAAAACGCATTGTTTTCTGTAATTTCTCCCGAAGGTTGCGCTTCAATACTATGGCGGGATGGTTCAAAGACCAAAGAAGCGGCTGAGGTTCTCAAAATGACTGCAAGCGACCTGCTGAAATTCGGTATCATCGACGAGGTTGTGCCCGAACCCTTAGGTGGTGCCCATCAGGACTGGGACGAGGCCGCAAAGTTGCTTAAGCGGGCGGTTATGGCCAATTTCCGCAAGCTTGCCTTGAAGTCGGCCGAGGAACTCGTAAAGCAGCGAATCTCAAAACTGGCCTCGGTCGGGGTATACACTAGGTGAACAAAAGGGAACGCGATTCCCATCCGGTTTCCCGGGGCAGGTTCAAGTCCGGTTATATCGCTCTGGTCGGGCTTCCTAATGTTGGCAAGTCCACATTGCTTAACCGACTGCTTGACTACCCTGTTTCTATTGTCGCGTCCAGACCCCAGACTACCAGACACAGGATACTCGGTATCCTGAACGGCAGGGGGTACCAGGCCCTTTTTCTGGATACGCCGGGAATACTGAAACCCTGTTACAAGCTCCAGGAGATGATGGAGAAAGAGATTGAGCTGGCGCTCAGGGATGCGGATATTGTGCTTCTGGTTGTGGATGCCACCAGGCCTGATATATCAGGTGTCGGGTCATTGGCAAAGCGCAATAGCATTGTCGTGATTAACAAAATAGACAAGGTGGAAAAGAAGACCCTTCTGCCCATAGCCCAAAGACTGGCCGGGCAGGGGTTTGATAATGTTCATATGATTTCCGCACTCAAAGGCAGTGGGGTTGAAGAACTGAAGGCCGCGGTGATTGACAGTCTGCCCGATGGTGAACCTTTTTATCCCCCTCTTATGATTTCTGAAAGGCCGGAGCGATTCTTTGTTGCCGAGATTATCCGGGAGGTGATTTTCAACCGTTATGGTGAAGAAGTTCCTTATGCCACTACTGTTGTTATTGAAGATTTCAGAGAGAGGCCGGGACGGAAGGATTATATCAATGCCGTGATTTATGTGGAACGCAATTCACAGAGGGCGATTATCATCGGTAATAATGGACAGGCAATCAAGAGGGTAGGTGCTGCAGCGCGCAGAAGGATAGAGCAGTTTCTGGACAGGCCGGTCTATCTTGAACTACGGGTGAAAGTAGCTGAGGCCTGGCGCAAGAACGAGCAGTTCATCCAGAAGTATATTTACAAGCGCTGAGCCTGTGTGAAAATAACGGGACTCCTAAACGGCGGAATGTCGCTGTTGTCCAGACCACTGAAACTATGGCAGCCAGGAAGTCGGATGCGGCCACGGCCAGCCATATTCCATCCAGGCCAAAGAATTTTGGCAGGAGCAGCAGGCAGGGAAGATAGAATACCAACTGCCTAGTAATAGAAAGAAACATTGCCGGTATGCCTTTGCCGATTCCCTGGAAAAAGGCGGCGAAAATAACTGTGGCCCCGACTGTGACGAAAACCAGTGTGCTAATGCGTAATCCCCTGGCTGCAGTCCCGACGAATTCCGGGTCTCGGTTGAACACAGCAACAAGGATAGGTGCAAATAACAGAAATAGTGCTGTGAAACCGGTTGTCAATGAGGTAGCAGTAATTGCGGCTTTGCGGATGATTTCCCTGACACGCTTCAATTTTCCTGCACCGAAGTTGTAACCGGTCAACGGCAAAATACCTTGAGTGATGCCGATGCCGGGCAGGAAGGCAAACAGGACTGAACCCTGCCGCGATATTGTTGGCGACCGAGAATGTAATGCTGGGTGCAATCTGAATGGCCACGGTTGGTGCGCCTACCGCATAGATTCTTGTCCATATTCTGGGTGCGGGGATGAAGTCTGAGAATGTGAGTCGGTACCCCAGTCTTGCGCCAATGAAATATATGAAATAAGTTACCACGACAATTCCACGGGCTATTACAGTTGCTATGGCAGCCCCGCGTACGCCCATGGCAGGAAAAGGCCCGAGACCGAAAATCAGGATAGGGTCAAGGGCGATATTGGAAAAGGCAGAAATCACCATTATAGCCATCGGCAGGGTCGGATTGCCTTGGGCGCGGACAAGATTGTTGAGTATCATCGGCAGGAAAACAAGGACCCCGCCCCAGATGATAATGCGGATATATGCACGGGAAAGCGGCAGGATTTCAGTTGATGCACCCAGGAGGCGGAGAATCGGGTCGGTCCAGATAAGTATTACCAGCATGAGGACCGCACCGGAGGAGATTCCCAGGAGAATCGCCTGACCGGCCGCACGGTTTGCCTCTCGGCGGGCACCGGCACCGAGCAGGCGCGAGATGAGCGAATTGGCACCCACTCCGATTCCAACTGACAGGGCCATAGACAATAGTTGGATGGGCCAGACAACAGTCAGGGCCGCAATCGCTTCATAACCCAGCCGACCGACAAAAACGGTGTCCACAATATTGTAAGTGGCATTCACTATCATTGCGATGACAGCCGGCAGGGAAAACTTCATCAGTAATTTCCCAATTGGCTGTTCGCCCATCTGATTTGCCTTGCTGAATTGAGGTGTTGGCAGGGAAGTCTGGAAGCTCAAACTGCTATTTTAGAAATCGGGCAAAGATTGACCGCGAACTTATGTCACTTGGTAGATGGAATCAAGCACGGTTCCGTCAACCCATTTTACAACGGCTACAACTTTGTCTGTGAGCTTTGGTCTTGAAGGTTTTCCGCAGAGCGATTCTACTTCCTGTTTGATTTCCAGAATAGTCCGGACGGGCAGGTCCGAATGTTTTGTCGCATCAATCAGGTCTGTCCGTCTGGGATTGATTGCGATTCCACGCTCGGTAACGACGACATCAACCATCTCGGCCGGTGCGCACAGTGTGGTTACTTTGTCGACTATTACCGGGATTCGGTCCCGGAAAGAAGGAACCGCGAGTATTGTGCAATGTGCGAACATGCAGTTCTGCCAACCACCGATACCATGGAGCATCATGCCGTCAGAATGAGTAACAACATTGGCATTGAAATTGACATCAACTTCGGTTGCACCGAGCACTGCGACATCAACCAGATTCAGATAATTGCCTTTGGCATGATGGTTATAGCTTATGAGGGTGCTGGTAGGAATATGATTGCGGTTGTCTCGCAATGAGCGGACCGCTTCCAGGTCGAATGCCTGGCCGTCGACAATCGCACGGGTCAGGCCCTGTTCCAGCATATCCACAACATATTTTGTGCTTCCTGCATGCACCCAGCCGGCCTTGATACCGGACTGTTTCATCATCCTGGCGAGGGAATTGGTGAATGCCAGAGATATGCCGCCCGCACCTGCCTGCAGGCTGAACCCGTTTTTCATTATGCCTGCCGTTTTGACAAACCTGGCTGCAAGCTCCGCGATATAGAGCCGGTCAGGGCTGCGGGTTATCTGGGTCGTGCCCGATACAATCTTATCCGGGTTGCCGATATTGTCCTGAACTACTACATAGTCAACATAGTGTCCGTAAAGATAAATAGGGATACAAGGGAAAGGGACAAGTTTACTGGTAACGATTATTACTCTATCTGCATAAAGCAGGTCGGCTTCCGCGTAACCGAGCACACCGCAATTGGTGTCGCCACTGATGCCGTTGGCATTGCCGAACTGGTCGGCAGCAGGCGCAACCAGGACTGCGATGTCGATATGGACTTCACCGTCCTGGATGGCCCTGGCACGACCGCCGTGAGAGCGGAGAACGCCGAGACCTTTTTTCATTCTGCCCTGGGAAACATACGCACCCATCACACCGTTCATGCTGGCTTCGATATGGTGAACCACACCGGAGTCAACATGTTTCAGAATCGGTTCATTGCAAGGGAAAGAAGCCGAAGGAAACCACATCAGGTTCCGGACCCCGAGCTGTGCACAGATGTCAAAAACCTGATTGGAAACGATGTCACCTTCTCTGAAATGGTGATGGGTAGAAATGGTCATTCCGTTTCTGAGCCCGCATTTCTGAAGTGCGGTTTTGAGGTCAGGCACTACCTTGTTGCCGTCTGCAGGATAGTCGATAACTGTTGGTATAAGGGCACCGGCTTTTCGGCCTTTGGGCCGATATTTGTTCACCCCGGGGAATGGAACCTGTGGTTTGTCATTGACTTCTACCGGGACGAATCTGCCCGCAGCATTTCTGACCATTTTCATTATTCTGTCCTTTCCTCAAGGTTGCGGGACAGCTTGCCCGCCATGGCCAGGTTGATAATCCTTTGTGCCTGATGGACTACGGGCAGGTCAATCATCTTGCTGCCGATGGATACGACGCTTCTGCCTTGTTTAAGGGCTTTCTCATAGGCCAGCACGATTTTCTGTGCATGCTCGATTTCCTGACTGGTCGGAGTGAAAGCCAGATTGACAATTGGTATCTGCCGGGGATGAATGCACCCTTTTCCTTCAAAACCCATTTCCCGAGCCTGGATTGCGTTCTGCTTGAGGCCTTCTGTGTCCCCGGCGTCGGCAAAGACAGTATCGATCGGCTGGACACCTGCGGCCCGGGCTGCGTTGACGATTTGCGAACGTGCCCAGAGGCATTCAGTTGCTGAACCGGTCTTGCGTGCGCCAAGCTCTGCAGTGTAATCTTCGAGTCCATAAGTGAGTGCCACTACTAAGGAAGATGCCTGGGCGATTTCGAGTGCATGGAACATACCGAGTGGAGATTCGATAATCGGCATCAGGAAGACATTGTTATCATTTTCGGAATCGTTCTGGATTTCTTTGATTCTGACGGCTGCTTTCTTCACCTGTCCGGCTGTTTCGCATTTCGGGATAAGTATCACTTGGGTACCGGCTTTCACAATCGGGCCGATTTCCTCAAGTCCGGCCGGAATCTGGTTTATCCTGACCATCCGTTCACAACTACCGAAATCAAGGGCAATCAAGGCATTGCGCACAAGTGTGAGTGCCGCATCTTTTTCTTCGGGCGGAACAGAATCTTCAAGGTCGAGGATTATCCCGTCAGGTTTGTGGATTTTTGCATTGAGCATATATTTGGGCTCGTTGCCGGGAAGATAAAGCCGGCTTCGACGCCATCGGTCCCTGGTTGTGGATTTGTGTGGTTTGGTCTCTGGTAGGTATTCCGGCAGCTTATTATTTGGCAGTGCACGGCGGGCCGCAGTTTCCAGTCTTGCCATTATCACGAAAGGCAAAGCACCCTGGTCTTCAACACAGACCTTTGCATTGCTCACACCGAGCCGGTCGAGTCCTTTTCTGACCAATGCATGGATTGAATCTTTATACAGGAAATCCACTTTGCTTTTAATATCAAGCTTTATCCCGCCTGAATCAGTCGGCTCTATGGAAACCCAGCAGTCGGAACGGGCCTGTCTGCCTTTATGTCCGGCAATTCCCTGACTATTCATTTTCCTCCTTAGCGGCCGTTAGTTTGCTACGGGTATAAGACAGGAGCCCTCCGGCAGCACGGATTTCCTGAATTTCAGGCGGCAGTTGAGGGAACAGGAAGCCTTTGCCACCAACATTTATTCTGTCATTGTCAAGGTCGAGTTCTACTATGTCGCCGGGCCGGTATGATTCTTTTGCGCCCGGGCATTCGATAAGCACTAGGCCCTGATTTATAGCAGCACGGTAGAATATCCTGGCAAAGCTTTTGGCTACTATCGCCTGGATTCCTGTGGCTTTGAGTCCGACCACCGGCTGTTCTCTTGAGCTGCCACATCCGAAGTTCTTTCCGGCAAGGATGATGTCTTCGGGCCGAACCTTTTCTGCAAACTCAGGGTCGAGGTCTTCAAGCAGATGCGGTTTGATTTCTTCGGGTTTTGAACATGTATATGTATATTTGCCCGGAAACAGCATATCGGTATTGATGTCGTTTCCGTATACCCAGACTTTCATATTTTCCTCGGGTCTGTGATTTTACCGAAAAGGGCAGAAGCGGCCACAGTTGCCGGGCTTGCCAGATAGATTTCCGCATCCTTGCACCCCATTCTGCCTTTGAAGTTCCGATTGGCCGTTGAAAGGCACCTTTCATGTGGTGCAAGAGCACCCTGATGTGCTCCAAGGCAAGGTCCGCATCCAGGCGGCAGGAGCACACCGCCGGCCTGAACAAGAGTCTGGATAAACCCTTTTTTCATGGCCTGATTCAGAACATTACGGGAAGCCGGAAGGAGCAACAGTCTTGTGCTAGGATGTATCTTTCTGTTTTTCAGTATCCTGCCGGCAATCTCAAAATCAGTCAGACGGCCATTGGTGCAAGTGCCCAGCAGGCACTGGTCGATTCTGAGTCCTATGAGGTCGGTGACCGGCCGATAGTTGTCTACTTTGTGCGGAGCGGCAATTGCAGGAACGATTTCTGCCATATCAAATGTAAATGCCTGTTTGTAATCGGCATCCTGGTCTGCCCAGACCGGTTCGTACAAATCAGGCAAGACTCCAATCGATTCAAGGTAATTCTCAGTTACATTGTCAACCGGGAATGCCGCATTCTTGGCGCCCATTTCTACGCCCATGTTGGCGATGGTAAGACGGTCGTCCATTGTCAGATTAACGATGTCGCCCCAGAATTCCACTGAACAGTAAGTGGCACCGGACGCACCAATCCTGTTGATAATTGTCAGAATGAGGTCTTTTGCCGTGACCATTTCGTTAAGCTGACCGGTTAGACTGATTTTGATTGATTCTGGAACCCGAAACCAGGTTTTGCCGGTAAGAAGCAGGGCAGCGGCTTCGGTCCGGTCTATACCTGTTGCAAATGCGTTCACAGCACCATAAGAACAGGTATGGGAATCAGAACCGACCGCAAGCATACCGGGAACAACCAGACCTTTTTCAACCATCACCTGATGGCATATACCCGTGCCAATGTCATAGAAGTTATGGATGCCGTATTTGCGGACGAATTCCCGAATCTTCTTATGACTCGCTGCCACCTTTTCACTGGCTGCCGGAATCACATGGTCGAGAACGATTACTACCAGATTTGGGTCAGCTAAACCGAACTGTTTCAGTTCTTTTCCCACTTTGGCTATAATCGGGGCGGTATTGTCATGCATCAGGAGTCTGTCCGGATGACAGGTAACTATCTGTCCGGGCACGACACTGTTGCCTGATTTGCGTCTCAGAATCTTCTGGGCAAATGTCTCAGGCGGTTTCATTTTGAACGGGTGTAATGGGCAAGGAGGCCGCCCCGCTGATAGATTTCCATCTGGACAGGTGAGAAAGGTCTGGCTTTTACTGTTTTCCCGGAATTCAGTATCCGGACTTCACCGCTGCTCAGGTTGATTTCTATCTTATCGCGGTTCTTTATGCCTGATTCGGTGAGGTTTGTCTGTATTACTGCCAAACCAGCGTTTACCGCATTCCTGAAATAGATGGAGCCGAAAGAGCGTGCGATTATCAGACTGATTCCAAGGCTTTTGAAACAGTCCACAGCCTGCTGCCTTGAACTGCCGGCCCCGAAATTCCTTCCAGTCACAATAATGTCGCCAGCCTGGGTTTTCTCTGCGAAGTCCTTCCAGCCCTCAAGGTTACCAAAAGCGTACTGTCCCATTTCACTGATGTCGGTCACAGCCAGATACCGGTTGTGAAATATCATATCGGTGTCAATATCGTCCTGGCTTACAACCCAGACCCGGCCCTGAATGACGGTCGGCTTGGAGAGTAAATCGTGATGTGTAAGGCGTGATGCTTCAGGCGTGATGCGTGAAGCATAGGGCGTAATGCGTCTGACAGCCGGTTTGTCCGGGATTGCATCAGGGATGGTGATTATTCCGGCAATGGCAGAAGCCGCTGCTGTAGCAGGTGAAGCCAGATACACTTCGCCTTTGCCCTGCTTGCCGGGGAAGTTCCGATTGCCGGTGGAAATCGTGACTTCGCCCGGTCCGTTCTGGCCGATTTGTCCGGCAGCGCATCCGGCACAACCTGCGTTGCCAACGAGTGCACCGGCCTGCTTGAATATATCTATAATACCCGAATGCAGGCATTCATGCCATATGCGGTCTGTTGTCGGTACAACCTTCAGCACTACGTCGGGTGCGACTTTATGACCTTTCAGGATTTGTGCCGCGGTTCTCATGTCTTCCAATCTTCCGTTGGTGCAGCATCCGATAAATGCAGAATCAATTTTCCTGCCGGCAATATCTGAAACTCTTACTACATCATCCGGATGCCCGGGCCGGGAAATGAGCGGCAGAAGTTCGCTGATGTCAATCGTTTCTGTCTTTTGATATTCGGAAGACGGGTCGGCATATAAAGGGGTGAATTCGGTATCGGTCCTGCTTCGACAGTAGTCGATTACTTCTCGGTTCGGAGGGATGAGCAGCGCGATTGCTCCCATCTCGGTTGCCATTGATGCAATCGTTATCCGGCCGTCCAGTTTCAGTTGGTCGATGTATTCACCATAGAGTTCTGCTGCATATCCCAGAAGTCCATGTGCGCCAAAATGCCTCAGCAGTGCCAGCACAACATCTTTGGCCCCTGTCCCTTTGTGCGGCATACCTTCAAAGATGAGCTTGACCGTTGGTGGCACCACAAACCACACCTTGCCAAAGGCGAATGCATAAGCGATGTCCCGGTCTCCCATGCCCTGGCCGAATGCACCGATTGCACCAACGATGTTGGCATGGGAATCGGTTGATATAAGCGTTCCGCCAGGTAAGACCAGGCCATGGTCAATAGCCAGATGGGTGCCGATTCCTTTGTTGATGTCAAACAACCGAATGCCCTCTTGACGCGCGAAGATGCGGCAGAACTGCTGGTTCGCAGCATAGCCCTGGTCAGAGCCGGTCGGGTTGCAGTCAAAAGTGAAGAAGGTGCGTTTCAAGTCATCAATCCCGAGTTTGTGTTGTTCCAGGTTCTTGACCACATTAGCGCCACCAAAGTCCCTGGCAATCCTTGCATCTATCAAGAGCTCTACTGTATCGCCGGGACTGACTTTCCTGCCGCAGTGTTCAGCGATAATCTTCTCAATGATTGTGCTGCCCATATTATTGAATGAGCTTTTCCTTCTCAAGCATGACGAGCGGATTGAATGCTGCAAAGTCGGCTTGGTGAATAAAGACCGTTTCCACGGTCTGGGGACGGCCGTCGCCTTCTTTTGAATGGCATGCAATCACATTGATGAGCTCTTCGGGCAGACCGGCCTGGGCTGCGAGGATTGCGCCTGAAATCGGATGGCGGGCACACATTCCGCTGCGGCTCTTGCGATAACCGCCGTGGGGAGCGGGCTCGATTTCCAGCAGCTTACCGACATCGTGGAGCAGACCGCCAGCAATGAGCCTGTCCATATTAACAGAATAAGGCATTTCAGAATAGGCATCTATCTGCGATTCTGCAAGCCCGACTGCGCCTTCGGTTACCGCAATCGTGTGCTCGATGAGACCGATACCTTTTGTCTCGACAAGCAGCGAGAAAGGCACATGGCACAATTCATTAGTATTTTTCCAGTTTCCTTTCTTGCATGCCTCGACCCATACCTGAACAGTCTTTGAGCGGATTTCTGCATCTTCGATACCAGCAAGCTGTTCCTGAAAGATTTCCTCAATATCCTTATTTGTTATCATAATCATCCTCACAGTTCAGAAATAATTGCGGCTGTCATTTCTTGCGTTGATGCTGCCCCTTTTTTGAAGACATCAGGCCCGCCTTTTAATCTGAGCATATCATAAGTGCGCACTTCCCCTCTGGCGATTACTTTGGCGATTGCCGTGCGGATGCGCTTTGCCTTGTTGGTCTCGCCGACATAATCAAGAAGCATACATGCGGAAAGAATCATTGCAACCGGATTGACGATTGAAGGCTTCAGATGCTCATATTTCGGGGCTGAGCCGTGCGTCGGTTCAAACACAGCTACCGCTCTGCCGATATTCGCCGAACAGGCAAAACCAAGACCCCCGACCAGTCCGGCAAAACCATCCGATGCAATGTCACCGAACATATTACCGGAAACAATCACCCCGTAATCCTCCGGGTTCTTGGTCATCCACATCATCTGGGCATCGATATTGGTTGACCGCAATTCTATTTCAGGGAAATCTCCGGCTGTTCGTCTGGTTTGGGCCAGCATCATCCCCGAGGTTTCGCGAATCACATTCGGCTTCTCGCATACGGTTACCGATTTATAGCCGAACTTCCTTGCATGCTCAAATGCGGCCCTGACTATCCGAACGCAGGCCGGAGCCGAGAATATCCGGCAAGAAACAGCCAAATCCTCTGATTTCACATGCGCATATTTCTTCATCTTGATATGGGTATCCAGTGCCTGACGAACATTTTCTGGCGGATTGGTCCATTCGACACCAGAATAGAGCCCTTCGGTATTCTGACGGAAAATCACCACATCTATTTTCGGTTCCTCAAAACCGTCGCCTTTGCGCCTTATGAAATTCAGGGGGTTACCCGGGAAAGAACGGCACGGTCTGATACACAAATCCAGGTCAAAATACTGGCGCATACCTACTATCGGACTGTAATAAACATAACCTTTATGCTGAAGAGCAGGGTCAAGCTCGGCCCCTGCTTTATCCTTTGGCTTTGATGTTATCGAGCCGAACAGGCCCAGCTTGTGCTTCTCAAGCAGCCGGATGGTGCGTTCGGGCAAGGCATTGCCTTCGCTCTTCCAGAACTCCCAGCCGATATCGGCAGGAATGTATTCGGCATCGAACCCGACCGCATCAAGCACCCTCAACGCCTCTGGCAGCACGATTCTGCCGATGCCATCGCCTGGCATCGTGACAATCATATGCCTGGTCATCATTTCTCCTTATTAGCTGGCAACCAAGACTCCAATTATATCCTTGGTCTTGGCCAAATCAAGTCAGTTCGGTTCAGCGTTTGGGAATAGCCAATGCCCGATTGAAGCGGTCCACCAGCACATTCACCTGTTTGCGGTGGAGGTTCATGCGGGTTCGCCGGTTATGCGCATCCATGGCCCATCGTGTTGGCGATAACCCATACAAAGGCTAACGGCATCAGGTATATCGGATTCTCGAGCGAATCCGGAAACTCAATGGCAGACTGGTGGTAAACAGATGCACCGACTAAGGCTCCGGCAGTTGAGCCAACCAGGCAGCCGCTGCATGCGCCGAACGCATAAGGCAACATGTCCTTGTGCCGTGCGAAAAGCTTGAGCGCACCGGATTCCTGTCCGGTTTCCCAGGTAAGCCGACGCAGTTCCGGCGTATCCAGACCTGAGATTTCGATGCGCTTTCTCAACTCGGTGCACTTCCTGACCAGCTCGGTTACCGAAGAGTTCTGGCTGACGAACTCCACCCGCGAATCATCCGGGCTCGGTGCTCCGAGCATCAGCAGCAAAGCAACCAGATAGGTCAATGCATCTCCTGATTAAGAATAGGGGAGAAGGAAATAGCGGTCAAGACCGGCAGCAGTGAGATTGCGGTTAATGTTCTGTTACTTTAACTGTGCAGAATGCAAAAGGCAGACTGAGAACCACAGATAGACATAGATGGACACAGAAAGCAAAACCGCAAAGTTCGGCTGATTTGGAGTGCGGCAACAGAGTTGCCGCTTTTCCTGCCGTCGGCTGTTAGCGGTTTGCGGAATGCGGTCAGCGGAATGCGGTCAGCGGAAAGCGGCTGTCTGTCATTGCGCACGGCGCCGGTGGCAATCCGACACGCAGTGTCGGCCTGAGCATGGCAAAGGGTCTCCCGTTTCATCCTTCAGCCTTCCGTCTTCAACCTTTCTGCGGTGGCAGCTACGCCTTTCCCCAGGTTGGACTCTCACCAACTGGTCAATCATCAGCTTATCTCGGCGCACTCACCGTTATCCCCCATCCTTCATCCCTCATCCTTCATCCTTTGACTTGCTTGACATCGAGCTATCCTTTCCTATACTGCCGAGTGATGGAAATTAGTAAACTGGACAGCGGTCCCATGATTACCCTATTTAAGTATTATGTCCCCGAAATTCCAAGGAGAGGTCCGAGGTGAAAAAGGTGCTCTTGGTGAGGTGAGCGATGAGCAAGGCAGCGCTCCTTCTGGCACTCCTGATTGCGGTCGGCCTAGCCCAGCAGGTGGTNTGGTCGAGGTGCCTTACCGGGATTGGCCCCTATGACTACCTGGATTTAGCAGTGGACACCAGAGACAATGTGATTGTAACGACTGTGCCCTGGGTCAGGAAATACAGCCCGGATGGTGATAGCTTGTGGGCAAAGGAGCTCCATCTGCCCGCTTCCCCCCCATACGACGTGGCGACGACCCAAGTGGCAACCGACCCGGAAGACAACATCATAGTCGGCAAGACGACTTCGGACACAACCTGGGTTGTGATGAAGCTTACCCCAACTGGAGAGTCACTCTGGACCTGGGACACTGTCCTGCCCACACCCGGGTATTACTGGCTTACGGACATCGCTACCAACAGCAATAGCTGCATCCTGGTCACGGGCTGCTATCCTTCAACTTACGACGGCAGGTGGGTCACTTTTCAGCTTACCCCTGATGGTCGCACTGACTGGATGCGAACCTTTACCTCTAATTGGGGACCGGAGTTTGCCGAGGGTGTTTGTGCTGACCCTTTCGACAATGTAGTCGTCGGTGGGTCCCGAGGCATATCAGGGAGGCCTCGTCAGTGGTTTCCCCAGCTCATCAAGTATTCCCAAGACGGCGACACCCTTGCCGAGGTCGTGTATGACCCATATCCATTTCCTGCCAACCTGGACGGTTACGAACCTGCGACTGACCCGGAGGGAAATATGCTCCTGCCTGGTGGCGGCGTGATATGGGACACAACCGGAGGGCGGTACCGCTGGCACGGTGCATTTCTGTTCAAATACGACCCGCAAGGGAATCCTTTGTGGCAGTGGTTCAGTGACACCACTCGTAATGGCTTGTTCGAGTTTCAAGGCTGCGGAACCGACACCGCTGGAAACATCTTCGCTGCCGGTTCCAGGGTTCTGCCTGACAGTCGCCTGGTAATCGAACTCAGGCGATTCACCCCTGAGGGCGATACCGTATGGAAGTTCTACTGCCCAATGTGTGAGAACGCCAATCGGTACCATCCACCGCCGGTGTCGCTCGCCATTGACCGGCAGGGCGACATCATCACTGTGGCAACCACGACCTGTGTAGCGCCCCACCCCGACACGGCCTACATCTTCAAAGTCAGCGAGCGGCCTGGGATTGCCGAAGCCCAAGAAAGGTGCAAAGTCAAAAGCTTCTGGCTGCCGACCATCATCGGCTCGGCACACGCTATGCGGCTGACTTTTCCGTCTGATACTCGCGCAGAGGTCTATGACGAAAGCGGCAGACTAGTCCAGAAGCTCGGGAGCGACCGGACAGTGCGCGTGCCATCCGCCGGCGTCTACTTCATCCGCCTCGAATCGCCGAGCTATCAGCAGACCGGGAAGCTGGTCGTAACGAAGTAGCCTCAAGCACGACCGATTCCTGGGGTTTCGGTGACACATTACTTATCTCCCACCCATCCAACTTCGTCTGGTCGGCTTGCTTGTCAATCTTCATGGCGGGGGATAACCGCATTCCGCTCACTG
>JGI24025J20009_10000681_pt1 | contig 26309 bp, 19 predicted proteins | sample Cruoilmetagenom3_FD_20009 | JGI IMG/M metagenome (IMG submission 20009) | reverse complement strand
TTCGTTACAGCGCATTCGTGGTGAAGGACCACAACTTCATGCGCTGTGCCTTGCATCTGCAGCAAGCTTAACTTGTGAATAACCCACGTTCCTGGGCTATTCATAAAGAATGCCGACACCAATATATATTTTCCATTATATCTGCCAGTTACTTTGATATTTTCTTCAGCATAACATTTAGCTCTTTTCCAATGCATTTATTTTACTATATATCGGCATTCTTTACCTTACAGGCGAGCCGATCTTACTGCATCTGCATCGTTACAGCGCATTCGTGGTGAAGGACCACAACTTCATGTGCTGTGCCTTGCATCTGCAGCAAGCTTGGCTCGTGAATAATCCACGTCCCTGGGTTATTCATAAAGAATACCGATTTATTTAACCTTGATGAAATCTGCTTTTCAGACTGAATGAATTTGAGGGGATGGAGGAAGCGACATTGAGAGATTTAGCCTTTCTGAGTCGATCTTCGAGGGAACCAGAGGAAGTCTGGCCTGATGGATGTGTGAGCACTGTATGATCAAAGGGGCGGTGTTAATGATGGGTCGGGGATATAATAGCGTTGCTTAAGATAAACATGTGGAGTTCCAGCAGAGCCGAGAAGATCGGGGAGGAAATGGCGTTAAAAATCTTAGTGGAGCGCAAACATGCCCTAAAATTTTCTTATTTAAATAATCTATCATAGGCATTTTTTAGCATTAACAGGCGATATTTCTCTATAGCTGATTGAAATTATTTATATTTAATGCTATAAATTATTGAGAGGAAAAAAGTTGAAAACCGAATTTTTGAGAGAGAAAGATACTAATATTCTGAATCTATTAGTAGAGAACTATCTGAAAATTGGGAGCCCTATAAGTTCAGGTCTTATTGTTAAAAAAACCAAAAAGTCTATCTCATCTGCTACAGTAAGAAATATAATGGTCAAGTTAGAGAATCAAGGCTACCTTTATCAACCTCATACATCTGCAGGACGTGTCCCAACTGATAAAGGTTTAAGGTTCTATGTCAACAATTTATTCAAAGAAGCCTTTTACATTCGTGAATATATAAACCTTCCTTTAGAAGATTTTTGTCTTGATAAAGGAGATTTCAATTCTCTTCTTNTAGAGGTTTCAAAAGTACTATCAGATTATTCGGATAATATAGGATTTGTAATTTCTCCAAGGATTTCCAAAATAAATTTTAGCCATATAAAATTTGTTAAAATATCTGAAGTGAAAATACTTATCATTTTAGTCGCTTTATCTAATCTCGTGTTAACTGAATCTGTTGAAACAAAAGAATATTTCACTCAAGTTGAACTTGATAGAGTTTCTCGTTATATCAATGAAAATTTCGGAGGAAGAAACCTTGTTTTTATCAGTGATTATGTTCTTAAAGAAGTCCCCAAATTCAGGATGAAATATGAAGATTTGATTAGTAAATTGATAATACTTTTAAAAGCTTATTTTTTTCAGGAAAAGAGAGAAAACAAAATATTTATACAGGGTACTGCAAAACTGTTAGAAAAACCTGATTTATTTGATATGGAAAAGTTAAAATCTCTTTTTCAAAGCCTGGAGGAAAAGGCTAAACTTGCAAAGCTCCTTTCTGATTTTGTAAGCCTTGACAGGGTAAAAGTACTCATAGGGTCTGAATTGAATCTTCCTAATGTTTCAAGCTGTTCCCTTATTCTTTCTCATTATGGATATGACCGTCAGGTATTAGGTTCCTTAGGTATAATAGGGCCGAAAAGAATTCCTTATAAAAAAATTATTCCTGTAGTGGATTTCATAGCAAAAAAGTTGAGCCAGGCTATCAGTTATGACAACTAGGGAGAAGAAAATGTCAAAAAAAATTGGAACAGAGCCAGAATTAAATGACAAAGAACATAAGATAGAAATAGAGTATATAGTCAATAAAAAAAAGCAAATAAAAGATAAACATGATGATATAAAAACATATAGAATCAAACTGAGAAAAAAGGAAAAAGAAATAAAAAATCTTAGAAAAGAAAATGCAGAACTAAAAGAAGAATATTTAAGGCAATTAGCCGAGAAGGATAATCTTAGAAAGAGGCTTGAAAGAGAAAAAAATGAATTTTACCAGTATGCTCTTTCTGAATTTTTAAGTGATCTTATTGTTGTGCTAGATAATTTTGAGAGAGCTTTGGAGACTGAGGATCAAAATGATAGTAAAAGTTACCAGGAAGGAATAAAGATGATCTATAAACAGTATCAAGATGTACTCATGAAACAGGGAGTAACATATATAGATACGAAAGATAAAAAATTTGACCCGAAACTGCATCAAGCTTTTGTTACCGAAGAATCCGAAGATGTTGAAGAGATCCAAATAAGTGAAGAACTTCAACGGGGATATACACTACATGGCAGGCTTCTACGTCCGAGTTTGGTTAAAGTCATTATTCCAAAAAAAGAGAAATAATTATGGAGCATGTTATTGGTATTGATCTAGGGACTACTTATTCTTGTATGGCCTATTTGGAAGGAATAGAACCAAGAGTTATTCATAATATCGAAGGGATGCAGGTAACTCCATCTGTTGTAAGTTTTACAAGCAAAGGAGAAAGGTTAATCGGTAACTTAGCCTCAAGGCAAGCAATTACAAATCCTGAAAATACAATTACTTCTATTAAAAGGTTCATGGGGAAAAAATTCCTGTCAAAAGATGTCCAAGAATCATTAAAAAGAATTCCCTATAAGTTAAAAGAGGCTCCTAATGGTGATGTAATAGTTGAAATTGATTCCAAAGTGATAACTCCTCAAGAGATCTCTGCTATGATTCTTGGGTATATGAAGAAATGTGCTGAATCATATTTTGGAGAAAAAGTGAATAAAGCTGTAATCACAGTTCCAGCACATTTTAATGATAACCAGAGGCAAGCTACAAAAGATGCTGCCAGAATTTCAGGACTCGAAATATTACGGGTTATTAACGAGCCAACTGCTGCAAGCTTGGCTTATGGCTTTAATGAGAAAAAAAACAGCACTGTAGCTGTATATGATATGGGAGGAGGAACTTTTGATATAACATTGATGGAAGTAAATAGCGGCATTTTCAATGTACTAGCCACGAATGGTAATTCCTATCTTGGGGGGGATGATTTTGATAACCGCATCGTAGAGTGGCTTATAGATGAATTTAAAAAGGAAAATGGTGTTGACCTTTCAGAAGATAAATTGGCACTACAGAGAATAAAAGAAGCGGCAGAGAAAGCTAAACGCGAACTTTCTTTTACTCTTGAAACTGAAATTCACCTTCCCTTTATTTGTTCCTATAAATCCAGCTCAAAACATATAAGAAAGAAGATGACAAGAAGAATACTCGAAGAGTTGACAGGAGATTTTGTTGAAAAAACTATACCTTACATTGAGCAAGCACTATACGATGCTAAAATAGAACCTGCGCAAATCAATGAAACAATTCTAGTCGGTGGACAAACTCGTATGCCCTTGATAAAAAGGGTGATAACAGATTTTTTTAGGAAAGAACCTGTTGAGCATTTGAATCCTGACGAGATTGTGGCTATGGGAGCCTCTATTCAATCAGCCGTTTTACAAGGTAAAATGTCCGATCTTGTTGTTCTTCTTGATGTAACCCCTATTTCTTTGGGCATTGAAACAGAAAATGAAAACTTTGTCAAAATTATTGAGAAAAACAGCACTATTCCTACAAAAAAAACAATGGCATTTACGACAGTTGAGAATGATCAAAGGAGAGTGAGAATACATGTTCTCCAGGGTGAAAGTGAAAAAGCAGCCGAGAACGTATCCTTAGCTGTATTTAGCCTTGTAGGAATAGAAGGAGCTCCTGCCGGCATGCCAAAGATTGATGTTACTTTTGAAATAGATACTGATGGAATAGTTAAAGTTTCAGCCAAAGATATCGCTACTGGAAGAGAACAAGGAATTGAAGTAAGACCTTCTTCTGGTCTTACTAAAGAGGAAATAGATAATATTATAAAGACACAAAAGAAGGAATCTGGGGTAGATAAGGATGACAAAACAGGACTATTATGAAGTTTTAGGCGTATCTCGTGATTCTTCTTCCGAAGAAATAAAAAGAGCCTATCGTCAAATGGCTCTAAAATATCATCCTGATAAAAATCCGGGTAACAAAGATGCAGAAGAAAAATTTAAGCTTGCGGCCGAAGCATACAGTGTTCTCATTGATCATAATAAAAGATCTATTTATGACCAATTTGGTTATGAAGGTTTGAGAGGAGAAGGATTTAGCGGATTTTCTGGATTTAATTCGTCAATTTTTGAGGGTTTCGAAGATATCCTAGGAAATTTTATTAATTTTGGATTCGGGAATTTCTTTGGGACACATCAGAAAAGAAATTCATATTATCCTAGTAGAGGAAGAGACCTCACTTTAGAACTTGAAGTATCATTGGAAAAAGCAGCATTTGGGGTGGAAAAAGAAATCAAACTTAACCGGATTGAACTGTGCCCTGTATGTAAAGGTTCAAAAATGCAGCCTGGCACACAGAAATCTGTATGTAGCCAATGCCAGGGGAGAGGACAGGTCCGATATCAACAGGGCTTTTTTACCGTTTCTCGCACTTGTTCATATTGTAGAGGAACTGGAGAAATAATTACTTCTCCCTGTGAGGAATGCAAAGGTTCCGGTAAAATAAAAAAAAAGAAAACATTAAAGATTAAGATCCCAGCAGGAGTTGATAATGGTATTAGGCTGAGAATGGAAGGGGAAGGGGAAGCCGGAGATAGAGGTGCATCAAGAGGCGATCTTTATATTTCTATTCGAGTAAAAAAGCACGAGTTGTTTGAAAGAAAAAATAGTAATCTATTTTGTCAGGTTTCTATATCTTTTGCAAAGGCAATTTTGGGAACAACTTTGGTAATTCCAACTTTTGAAGGAAAAGAAACTTTGAAAATTTCTCCAAGTACTCAAACGGGAAAAGTTTACAATTTAAAAGGGAAAGGGATGAAAAACCTTCACAACAATAGAAAGGGAGATTTATTTGTTAAAGTCAATGTTAGGACGCCAGAGAATTTAACAAAAGAACAAAAAGAAATTATCAAACAGTTTGCTAAGTCCAGAGGTGAAAATTTGGAAAGAGCAGAGCATAATATTGTCAGCAAGGTGAAAAATATTTTCCATTAGAGAGGAGCGCAGGTGATGTTTCTCAAGGGCCAGAAGGTCGGTAAATATCATATTTTACAACCACTTGGGAGTGGTGGTTTTGGTTCTGTTTTCTTGGCTAAGAATACATGGCTTAACGTCCAAGTAGCGATTAAAGTACCTCACAAACAGTCAACAGAGCTTTTTAAGCTTCTTAAAGAACCGAGGCTTCAAGCAGCTTTGAACCATCCAAATATTGTCCGGATGATTTCTGCTGAGAAAGTAAACAAGGTTTTTTTCATGGTTATGGAATATGTTAAGGGAGAAACATTGGAAAAGATTTTAGAGCGTGAGAAAGTATTAGATTGTAAGATTTCAATTGAGTATGTTATGCAGATTGCCAGTGCTGTTAGTCATGCTCATGAAAATAAGATTGTCCATAGAGATTTAAGACCGTCTAATATAATTATCTCAAATGAGGGAATACTTAAAATTACTGATTTTGGGACATCAGTTTGGCTGAATAATATGCCTTATGCATCGACTAGAATTGGATCTCCTCCGTATATGGCGCCTGAACAATTTTTAGGAAAAGCAACATTTAAATCTGACATCTATTCCATAGGGTGTATATTTTACGAGTTAATTATCGGCAGGCCTCCTATATTTGACCCAGATCCTTTTAAAATACTGGAAAAAGCAAAAGATGGGAAAATTACACCCCCACGTTTGAAAAACAATAAAATTCCTAAAGATATAAATAAAATTATTATGAAATGTCTTTCTCCAAAAATTGAAGAAAGATACCAGAAAGCCTCAGAAATTGTGAAAGAACTAACAAAATTCAAAGGTAAAGATGCTGATAAATCAGAACTGGATGACATATTAGGAAGAATAAGAGCAAGGGAAAGAATAAATAAAAAGCTATGTTGGAACTGTAGAAAGCCCTTGCCTATTAGAGCTAAGAAATGTCCTCACTGCGGAGCAATAATCTGAAATCATAACCTGTTTATATTGTGATGATGCAATTTTAGAAAATTTATAGGAATGAAAGAAATAAGGGAATGAAATCAAAAATGAGGTAATTTGACTTCAATGAACAATTTAGATAAGATTACTTGCTGCATTAAAATACCTTCGAAAAATGATAATATTAATACATTGGAATTTATCATCCGAGTTTAGTGAGCAATATGATTAAAAATGGGAGTTTTGAATGAGTCCTTTTAATGAAAATAGTAAAGTTTGGATGAATGGAAAATTAGTACCATGGAAAGAGGCTAATATTCATGTTGCTTCTCATGTTGTCCACTATGGAAGTTCTATTTTTGAAGGATTTAGAGCGTATGAAAATCCTCATGGGACAGCAATTCTTCGACTAAAATCACATATAAAAAGGTTATTTAATTCATGTAAGATATATCGCATGGAAATCCCTTACACTGAGGAAGAAATCAATCAGGCTGTTATAAATACAATTAAAGTGAATAAACTCAAATCTTGCTATATCAGACCTGTAATATACAGAGGCTATGGAACATTGGGAGTCGATCCTTTACCAAATCCTGTTGACTGTGCAATTTTAGCCTGGGAATGGGGGAAATATCTAGGCAATGAAGCATTAGAAAATGGTGTTGATGTAAGAATATCTTCCTGGCAAAGGATGGCACCAAATACTTTTCCTGCATTAGCAAAGTCAGGCGCTAATTATATGAACTCTCAGCTTATTAAAATGGAGGCAATATTAGATGGATATATTGAGGGAATCGCTCTAAATGTTAGAGGACATATAAGTGAAGGAAGCGGGGAGAATATTTTTCTTATAGTCGATAATGTCTTGTATACTCCACCATTATCTTCTTCTGTGTTGCCAGGAATAACAAGGAATTGTGTAATGCAGATAGCTAAAGATATAGGGATTCCTGTATCTGAAGAGACTATTCCAAGGGAAATGCTTTATATTGTAGATGAAGTGTTTTTCACAGGTTCGGCGGCTGAGATTACTCCTATCCGATCGGTTGATAAAATTTCTATTGGAAATGGAAAGAGGGGACCAATAACAAAAAAGCTTCAGAATGAATTTTTTGGATATATTAATGGTGATAAGGAAGATAAATACAACTGGTTGACATATGTATAAAATAAAAATTAAAAAAATCAAATTTAATTTATTTGAAAGGGGGCAAGATGGAAATAAATGAGCTTTTAAAAGTAGCCATTGAAAGCGAAGCTTCCGACCTGCATCTTAAAGCCGGGAATTTTCCTGTAATTCGTGTTCATGGAACTCTGCAGCCTTTAACCACATTCCCAAGGTTATCAAAAGAAAATACTTTTGAATTGGCGGATCAGGTTACAAATGATTTTCAGAAGGAGACATTAAGAAATGATCTCGATATAGATTTAGCTTACAGCCTTGCAGGTTTCGGAAGATTCAGAGGAAGTATTTATCACCAGAGAGGAACATTGGCCATATCTTTAAGAATTATTCCATTAGAAGTGATGTCCATAAGAGAATTGCTACTTCCTGAAGTTCTGGAGAGTATTGCGATGGAACAGAGAGGCCTTGTTGTTGTAACCGGGACAACTGGTTCAGGTAAAACAACAACTCTTGCAGCAATGATCGATCATATCAATATTCATAAAAGGGAAAATATCATTACTATTGAAGATCCAATAGAATATCTTCACCGCGATAAAAAGAGCACTATCAGCCAGCGGGAAGTAGGCCTTGATGTCACGGATTTTGCAAGAGGTCTTAGAGCATCCTTAAGAGAAGATCCAGATATTATTCTAGTTGGAGAAATGAGAGACAGAGATACGATTGAGACGGCTCTTCTGGCAGCCGAGACCGGGCATTTGGTCTTGAGTACTCTTCACACACTAGATGCACCTGAAACAATAAACCGTATTATCTCGGTTTTTGCTCCTCATCACCAGAGACAGGTTCGATTTCAGCTCTCTTCTATCATGAAGGCTGTAATTTCCATGAGACTCATTCCAAAAAAGGACGGCCAAGGAAGAGTACCGGCTGTTGAGATTATGATAAATACGCCATACGTCGCAGAATGTATTCGTGATAGAGAAAAAACTAGCCTTATAAGGGATGCAATTGCATCAGGTATTTCTCAGTATCATATGCAGACTTTTGACCAATCAATTTATCACCTTTATAAAGAAGGTTTTATCTCTTACGAACAAGGGATGCGATATTCATCAAGTCCTGATAATTTCAAATTGAGAGTTATGGGAGTTCGGTCAACATTGGATGTTGCCATTGATGATATGGAAAAAGAGATGGGTAGTACTAAGAGAAAGAAAAAAGTTGAGGAAGAAGAACAAGAAGAAGAATAGATGGAAGCCCAGAAAATCAGAGAATTATTTCTCGATTTTTTCGAAAAGAAAAATCATAAAATCGTTAAAAGTTCTTCTCTATACCCAAAAGATGACCAGTCTCTCCTATTTACGAATGCAGGGATGAATCAATTTAAAAACATTTTTCTTGGACTTGAAAAAAGAAACTACACAAGATCGGCTTCAATTCAAAAATGTCTGCGTGTAAGTGGAAAACATAATGACTTAGAACAAGTTGGAAAAACTAATAAACATCATACTTTTTTTGAGATGTTGGGAAATTTTTCGTTTGGGGATTATTTTAAGAAGGCAGCAATTGAATATGCATGGCAGCTTGTTACGGAAGTCTTCAAAATGGAGAAAGATGCACTTTATATTACTATTTATAATGATGACGATGAAGCCTTCCAGATGTGGAGTGAGAGTATAGGAATTTCCGAAGACAGGATATTTCGATTCGGGAAGAAAGACAATTATTGGGCTATGGGAGAAACAGGCCCATGCGGACCGTGTTCCGAAATACATTACGACCTTGGGCAAGAAATCCAAGAAGGAGATCCGTACAGTTTAATAGAGGCTGGAAGTGACAGATTCTTAGAATTGTGGAACCTGGTGTTTATGCAGTATTATCAAGATGAAAAAGGACAAATTCATTCTCTGCCTTCTCCCTCTATTGATACAGGAATGGGGCTTGAAAGAGTAGCTGCTATACTTCAAGGCAAAAGAAATAATTATGATACTGATTTATTTCTTCCTTTAATTGAAACTATAAGCAATATTTGCAGTCTCGAATATCCTTCAAATGATGATAATAATATATCCATGAGGATAATTGCTGACCACATAAGGGCAATTTCTTTTTTATTAAGTGATGGGATTATGCCCTCAAATGATGGCCGCGGATATGTTTTAAGAAGACTCATCCGTCGTGCATTCAGGCAAGGGAATCTATTAGGAATAAACGAACCTTTTCTGTACAAACTGGTTAGTGTAGTAAGCGATATTATGAAAGATGCCTATCCTGAATTACTTTCCTCTTCAAATTACGTCTCTAAGATTTGCCTTTCTGAAGAAAAACGTTTTTCGCTTGTTCTTTCTTCTGGAATTCTTACTTTTAACAAATATATGGCAGACGCCAAGGGATCTGATAAACGGATAATTCCTGGAACAAAATTGTTTAAGTTATATGATACTTATGGCTTTCCTCTTGACCTATCACAGGAATTGGCAGAAGAGGAAAATATAGGGGTGGATAGAGAAGGATTTTTTAAAGAGATGGATAAACAAAGACAGCGAGCGCGTCTATCCTGGAAAGGAGAAACTAAACAGAAAGGGATAAAAACTTATGGGGAATTAAAAAATCTTATTATTAGATATGTTGGATATAAAGAGGTGAGAGTGCATGAGGCTTCTGTATTAGCCATGTTAAAAGAAGGAAAACATGTAAATGAACTTAAAAATGGAGAGTCAGGAGAAGTGTTTCTAAACAAAACTCCTTTTTATGCAGAAGCTGGGGGCCAGATTGGTGATTCAGGAATTTTAAAAAATCCGCATTTTTCTGCATTAGTAGAAACTACATATTACCCAATCCCAAAAATAATTTCTCATAAAGTAAAAATTATCTCAGGAATACTTAAAATCCAAGATGCTGTTGAAGCCTTAGTTGATGTCCATAAGAAAAAGGCAATAAGCAGGAATCATACTGCTACTCATCTTCTTCATGCCTCGTTAAGACAGATCCTCGGTGATCACATTAAACAAGCAGGATCTCTTGTATCTGCTGAAAGATTTAGATTCGATTTCACTCATTTTTCCTCATTAAACAATTCAGAATTGAGGCAGGTTGAATTTCTGGTCAATGAAAAAATAAGAGAGAACATTAAAGTAAAAACCAGAACAGTTTCCTTGGAAGAAGGGATTAAAGAAGGGGCTATTGCCATTTTTGAGGAAAAATATGAAGAAAAAGTGAGAATGGTTACCATTGATGGCTTCAGTAAAGAGCTTTGCGGTGGAGTCCATGTACATAATACAGGAGAAATTGGACTGTTTAAAATCATATCTGAAACAAGTGTAGCTGCAGGGATGAGAAGAATCGAAGCAGTAACAGGAGAAGAAGCCTTAAAGTATGTACAAGAGACCCATGAGCTGTTGTTAGAAATCCAAGATGTTTTAAATTCCCCACGTGAAAATCTTACTATACAAATTGGAAAATTGATGAAGTCATTGAAACAAAATGAAAAAGAGTCCAAATCACTCAGGCAAAGACTTGCAAATTTCAAGTATGGCAAAAAAGACAGCCATATCCAGAAGATCAATGGAATTTCTGTTATTATCCAAAAAGTTGAAGGATTGAATGATAAAGAGATCAGAGAACTGGCTGATTCTCTTAAACAAAAAATTGGTTCGGGGATTATTATATTAGGAGCTGTTACAGGAGAAAAGGCATTTTTAGTATCGGCAGTTACGAAAGATCTTACTATACGTATAAAAGCAGATGACATCATAAAGAGAATTGCACCAATGGTAGGTGGAGGTGGAGGAGGTAGACCGGATTTTGCCCAGGCTGGAGGAGTAAAAGTTAAAAGCTTGAATCAAACACTGAAAAAATGTTCATCTATTCTGGAAGAAATGATAAAATAGGGTATAAAAATCACCCTTAAAGGGGATTGTATTTATTTTAAAAATTTGACATTATATATTTAATTTTCAGTAGAAAAAATAGAGAACAATGGCATCAGGATTTATTATCACTAAAAAAATTAAAGTAATAATTGCTATATTTCTATTTATATTGTTCTATTCAGGAATAGAAGCCGAAGTCCAGATTAAAAGAGATGGTGGATACAATGAAATCATACAAACAATGGCTGATAAACATGGTGTAGAAGCGCCACTGATTCATTCTATAATCAAAGCAGAATCAAATTACAACACAAATGCATTATCTCCTAAAGGAGCGGTTGGATTAATGCAGCTAATGCCTGAAACTGCACGGAAATACGGAGTAACAAATCCATATAATCCCGAAGATAATATTGAAGGGGGAGTAAAATATCTTAAGGATTTAATTAAAGTCTACTCAGGAAAGACAGAACTAGTTCTTGCGGCTTATAATGCCGGTCAGGAAGCTATAAAGAAGTACGGTGGCATTCCCCCTTATCCTGAGACAAGAAATTATATTGAAAAAGTGAAAAATTATGGATACAGGAAATCATTTATAAGGCACAGAACAAAAATATATACATATTATGACAAATCAGGGAGGGTAGTTTTTACAAACAACCGGGATCTTTATCTAATGAACAAAAAAGATGATTAGAACCAGAGGGAACAATTCCTAACGATGTTTTCGGATTCAGGATTGACTATTATCTGTGTTTTTAGGAACATCGATGATTTCTTGATTATTTTGAGATGTTTTTTTCTTAAAAATGGAGATCCCAATTATTCCCCCGAGCGCTCCTAATGCTGAAAATATAATTACAGAAATAACGAATCCTAGCATTAACATTGGAATTGATTTTTCAATTCCGCCTCTCTCAAGTAAGTTTTCCCAACCTTGGGGCATTTCTTCAGCATAGTCAGCAAGTTTCTCCATGATGTTTCGAGTAAACTCACTGCTCATAGCACTGAAAGGAATGCTGACAATAAAATCCACAACAGCTGCTATTATTCCAGTAAAAACTCCTACTATAGCTCCATCCCCTGCACTTAATGCAACGGAAGAGTCTTTAGATAGTAAATAGGCGGACAGTATGGCTCCGCCAACGATCCATATGCAGCATAGACAGTTAATAAAAGGGATACCTGATAGGATTCCTGCTACAGCTCCGCCTATCAGTGCAGGCATAAACATTCTAGGTTTTTGATCAATCATTGTTCCTCCTTCTCAGGTGGTTTCTCCTATTTTATTTTGTTTTGTGTTTGAATTTCAAGATATATTTTTACAGGCAAGATATCAGATTCCCGAATTTTTTATTTTGTTAATAAAATAGTCAGACAATCCAGCAATAAAGAAAAAAGGAAGAATGATTCCCCAGATTAATCCAGTTATGAATCGCAACCAGCCAGGAGTCATCCATAAATGAAAAACATTGCCTATTTTATCGGTGACAATTGGCAGGGATATTAGTATTAATGTTTTTATTCTGGGTAATGAAATTTTAGAAAAACCTTTCAAAAAAGGATAAAACACAGTGCCTGTCAAGAACCCGAAATATATACCAAGACAACGGGCACACACAGCAAGAGGATATCCAAACACATAAAAACATCGAGAAGGGATTTGATGGCAAATAAGGGAAAAAACAGCATAAATCAATCTATTCCATTCTGATGCTTGACTTTTAAGGTAAGGAGCAAAAAATATTGCTGCTATCCATAGTAAAATTCCAGCTAATGTGCCAAAATATACAAAAATTATTTTATTTATTGCTTTCATTTTATATCCGTATTAGGCTAATCAATACAGTATGCTTTGTCAAAAAGAGAAGTGTTGACAGAATAGTTAGCAAAGTGTACATTTATCCCTGAAAAATTAGTTATTAGCTATAGATATATTAATAGGAGATGAGAATGAAAAATAACAAAAAAATTGGGATTATTTTTTTTCTTATTGTATTACTTCTTCCGTTCTCATTAATATTTCCACAATCCGAAGAAGCGTTGAAAGTTTTAGAAAAAAACAAAAATAGTGTAGTTTCTTTTGTTTCCTTGGGGGAGGATAAAGAAATAATCTGCAGGGGGACAGGATTTGTTATAAGCAATGGGATTATGGCAACAAACTATCACCTGGTCAGTCAAGCCAAAAACGTTGAAGGGATAAATTTCAAAGGGAAAAAGGTTAAAATTGAAGGGATTGTCACTGTCGATAAAAATTTAGATATTGCTCTTTTAAAAATTAAAAGCAAGGCGCTTTCTCTCCCTTTTAGCGAGTCGGATGAGTTTGAAGCGGGAAAGAATATTTTTACTATTGGAGGAAACGAATCAGGAGAGATCAAAGTTATTGATGGTACAATAGGAAAAATTTTAGAATACGCTCCTAATCAAAAAATTATCGATACAACCTTAAATCCGCCAAATAGTTTTAGTGGAGGTCCTGTTTTTGATTCAAACGGGCAGGTCTTAGGTATGATTATTTTCCTGGATAATGTAGAGAAATTCGTCTTTCCTATTAGAGTATTGATGGGTTTGCAGAAAGGCAGCACAGTGACCAAGTTTAAGAAATGGGAGCAAGAAGATTATTTTTCAACTCTGGAAGGAGCTTACTTTGCAGGAAAGATATATTATGCACTGGACAACACCGGCAAGTCTGAAAAATATTTAAAGAAAGTCATAGAACAAAAACCTAAAGATATCAATATATACATTCTTTTAGCTTCTATTAATGTTAAGCAAAGGTATTATTCTGCAGCTGTCACTAACTATAAAAAAATAATTGAGTTAGACCCTAATATGGACAGTGCTTATTTTGGCCTTGGTATAGTGTATGTAAAGATGATGAAATGGAAAGATGCAATCCCACAATTAGAAAAAGCAGTCCAGCTCAATCTTAACAATAGCGAGGCTTATTTTCAGATTGGGAGTGCTTATGAAGCACTAAGAGATTTTGAAAAGGCAGCCGAGGCATATAAAAATTATGTTAAATCAGAGCCTGAAAATCCTGGAACAGGGTATTATAATCTTGCTATATGTCAGACAGAGCTTAAACAATTTGCAGAAGCTATTGCATCTTTTCAAGAGGTTTTAAAAGAAAAACCTAATGATTTAGTAATCAATCAAAAATTGGCTATGGCGTGCAAGAATGCAGGCCAGTATGAGAAGGCTGCTGAAATATATACCAATCTTTCCGAAATAAACCCTGAAAATACAAAAATATATCTAAACAATATTATCAAGATGTATGATGAAGCCAATATGCCTGATAAAGCAATTGAAAGCACAAATAGATTGATTAAGCTCAATCCTGAGGATGCTGATGCTCTTTATAACCTTGGATATATGTATATCAAGCTTAATAAATATAGTGAAGGGATAGAACCATTCAAAAGAGCCATAGAAATAAGACCCGATTTTAAGTATGCTTATTCAAATCTAGGGTTTTGCTATAGCAAATTAAAGAAATATAAAGATTTTATTGCAGTATACAAGAAACTTGTAGAAATAGATCCTGAGGATGCTGATGGATGGCTTAATATTGGTATTGGGTATATGTACCTGAAAAATTTCTCATCTGCTGCCAAACCTATCGAAAAAGCGGTCGAACTTAGGCCGGACCATGCTATCTCACTTTATAACTTAGCTGTTGTCTATTTGAATCTTCATGATAATTACAGCGCAAGAAAAATACATGGAAAATTGAAGGCAGTAGATCCGAATCTTGCCAGTAAACTGCAAAAACTATTACGTTAAAATACCACATTATTTTTGTTTCTGTGTAGAAAGGGCAGGTGGCGAAATTGGCATACGCGCTAGGCTTAGGACCTAGTTCCTGTTGAAGGAGTGCGGGTTCGAGTCCCGCTCTGCCCATTTCACAATACCCTTAATAATTAAGGAAGAATTCATGGACAAGAGAAAAAGTTCTGTAAAGATAGTCAGTGAATGTAAAAGAGAGATCGAATTAGAGATCCCTTCAAATGAGGTAATGGAAGAATTTGAGAGGACAGTATCTAAATTTTCAAACAGAGTAAAAATTAGGGGTTTTAGACCTGGTAAAGCCCCGGCGGATATTGTTAAGCGTATGTATTCTGCTGAAATTAGAGAATCTGTAATTAATTCCCTTGCTCCAGAGGCCATAAAAAATGAGATAAAAATAAATAATCTTAATCCTGTTGGACATCCAGTGGTCAGTGATATATCTTTTAATGAAGGAGGACCTATTCGTTTAAAGGCTCAATTTGAAGTATGGCCAGAATTTAATCTTCCTGAATATAAAAACATAGAAGTAAAAAAGAAAAGCGTTTCTGTAACAGATCAAGAAATGAATCAATCTTTGCAAAATCTTAGTGCTAGATATGTACAATACCTTCCAGTAGAGGGTAGGGGAGTGCTTGATGGTGATTATGTTATCGCAGAATTGAAAGGAAGAAATGTAAAAACAAAAAGGTTCCTTCCAACCGAGAAAGTGACTATTCTTGCAGGCCACCCTGAAAACGAAAAAGTTTTAAACCAGAATTTGACAGGGTTAAAACCTAATGAAGAAAGAAATTTCACAATTATCTATGACAAAAGTCATAAAAATAAAAAATTATCAGGAAAAGATATTTTTTATAGTCTTAAAGTTATTTCTATTAAAGAAAGAAAAATCCCTGATATTGATGACGAATTTGCAAAGGAAGTTGGAGAATTTAAAAATTTGAAAGAGTTACAAAAAGAAATTAAAAAGGAGCTTCTTTCAGCAAAAGAAAGGGCGATGAAACAAGAATTAGCACAAGAAATTATTGAAAGGATCTCTGATAAATTGAGTTTCGAACTTCCAGATAGCGTGATTGAACAAGAATCTTTAAATATTATAAGGCAAGTGCTTTCATCACGATCACAAAAAACCAGCAAAGAAGACTTTGAAAAGCTTAAAGACGAAGCGAAAAAAAATGCAGAGAAATATTTGAAAAATCAATTGATTCTTGCCAGGATTGCAGAAAATGAAAACCTTGGAATTTCTGATGCGGAAGTGTCTGAGGAGCTAAAGTCTATAGCAAAAGCAAATAATCTACCTTTGGCTCAAATTATAGATAAAGTTAATAAAGAGGGGAATAGGGAGGAATTAAAAGAAAAGTTGCTTTTTAAAAAGACCTTTGACTTTTTACTTCAACACGCTATAATAAAAGATTAGTCATACCATGATTTTAATCCCCGCATAATGAGAATTAAGCCATAAGATAAGGGTGAAAATCAATTTGCCAAATATAGATGATGCAAAGTCAAGGGAAAAAGATGATATTGAATTTTTATAGCGGATTGTTGGAGTAAAATAATGAAAATCGAAGAAAACAACGAAACAATAAAGAGTCTCCCTTTGATTCCTTTAAGGGATATTGTTGTTTTTCCTTCAACACTAGTACCTTTTATAATCGGACGGCCTTCTTCAAAGAAAGCGCTTGAACGAGCTTTTAAAAAGGACAAAATGATTTTTATTTCTGCTCAGATAGATGCTTCTTTAGATACACCTCGTCCATCGGATATTTATTCAGTGGGTCTCCTTGCGAAAATAATCAGAATGGTTAAAATGGATGATGGCAATATCAAAGTAGTTGTAGAAACGAAAAAAAGAGCCCGGATTATAGAATATTTAAGTTTGTATCCGTTTTATCAAGTTCTTATAAAAAATATCGTAGAAATTGAATGCGATAATGCGATATTAAGAGAAATATTAAAAAAACTCCTTGTTCTTTTNGAAGATTATTTAAAAATTAGCCAGCACACAAATTTAGATTCAATCATTCCTGCTTTAAAAGATAATAGCCCCGAAAGGATTTCTGATATTATATCTTCTCATTTATACTTGCCCGTGGAAGAGAAACAGAATCTTTTGGAAATAATAAATCCATATGAAAGATTACAAAGACTTAATTTTATCTTGGAAAATGAGATTTTGAAGATTCATTCTAAATTAAGAGAAGAAGGGAAAAAACAAAACCGCCGCAAAATGTCTGTCGGTGAATCAAATCAAAAAATCTTCCCCACAGGAATAAGTTTTAAAAAAGAAAGTAAACCCAACGAAATTGAAGAACGTAGAAAAAAAATTGCTAAAACCAGAATGACGAAGGACGCGGAAGAAAAAGCTTATCGAGAACTGGAACGTTTAGAATCTATGCCACCTATTTCTGCAGAAGCGACTGTATGCCGTAATTATCTCGATTGGCTTATATCTTTACCCTGGAATAAAAAATCAAGAGAAAAAAGAAACATAAAAGAAGCGGAGAAAATTTTAAATGAAGATCATTATGGACTAGAGAAAGTTAAGGAAAGAATTTTAGAATATCTTTCTGTTAGGCAGCTCGTTAAGAATCCTAAAGGTATTATTTTGGGATTCATTGGTCCTCCTGGGGTAGGGAAGAGTTCACTTGCTCGTTCTATTGCACGTGCAACACACAGAAAGTTCGTCCGTCTTTCACTGGGTGGGGTAAGAGATGAGGCTGAAGTCAGAGGACATAGGAGGACATACATTGGAGCTTATCCAGGAAGAATTATACAGATGGTCAAAAAGGCTGGGACAAAAAACCCTGTTTTTTTACTAGACGAAGTAGATAAGATGAGTGTTGACTTCAGGGGAGATCCTGCCTCGGCATTGATGGAAGTTTTAGATCCTGAACAAAATAGTACTTTTTTAGATCACTATATTGATACAGAGTTTGATTTATCCCAGGTAATGTTTGTTGTAACGGCAAATACGACAGATTCCGTTCCAAGGGCCTTGATTGACAGAATGGAAATTATAAGGCTTCCTGGCTATACAGATGAAGAAAAGCTTCAAATTGCTAAACAGTTTTTATTGCCTAAACAGCTAAAATCGCATGGTCTTAGAATACGCAACAATCTAAATATTACAGACAAAACATTTAGAAAACTTATCCGTGAATATACCAGAGAAGCCGGAGTAAGAAATTTGGAACGTGAGATAACTTCTGTATGCCGTAAAATTGTTAAAAAGGTCGTCTCAAAAGGGAAGGATTATAAAGAAACCATAACTCCAAAAAATCTAGAAAAGTACTTGGGTATCCCGAGATTCAGGCGTTCAGAGATAGATAAAATCGATGAAATTGGAGTCGCTATTGGTATGGCTTGGACAGAATTTGGTGGAGAGCTTTTAGTTTTTGAGGCAACGAAGGTTCATGGAAAAGGAAATTTTACATTGACAGGGCAGCTTGGAGAAATCATGCAGGAATCTGCCCAGACAGCTTTTAGCTATGTTAAGGGAAAGATGTATGAATTGGATATTGCCCAGGATTTACATAAAAATTTCGATGTCCATGTTAATGTTCCAGAGGGAGCAACTCCAAAAGAAGGACCTTCAGCAGGAATAACTATTGCAATATCAATGATATCTCTTCTTGCGGAAATTCCAGTATCGAAAAAAGTATCCATGAGCGGAGAAATCACCCTAAGAGGAAAAATTCTTTCTGTAGGAGGTATAAAAGAAAAATTATTAGCTGCATATCGAGAGGGAATAAAGGAGGTCATTATTCCGATAGATAATAAGGCAGATTTAAAAGATATACCAAAAAAAATAAAAGATAATATGAATATTCATCTTGTAGAAAATATGGATGAAGTATTAAAAATCACGTTAACAAAAGACTTGCCTGATAAATTAATGAAAGGAAGTGTACAAGTTAGCTCTTACGAACCCAAAATCAAAGAAAATGAGAGAGAATCTCAAAAAACTTCTGTAACATATTGATATTAAACAAGTTGTGAGATATTTATCTAAGCGCATTTGTTTCTAAATAAAAATAAAGAGAGGCAATAAAATGAAAGAGTTTAATCTAGCAGAATTGGAAGAAAAAGATATTCAGAAATTAGTAAAGGTTTCCGGAGACTTGGGACTTGCTGATGATGATATTAAAGACTCGACCAAACAAAATTTAGTTTTTAGAATATTAGAAGCACAAGCCAAAAAAAATGGCATGCTTTTTTCTGAGGGAGTATTAGAATGTCTTGATGATGGATTTGGATTTTTAAGGTCTCCTGAATTCAGCTACCTGCCCAGTCAGGATGATATATATGTGTCTCCTTCTCAAATCAGAAAATTTAAGCTTAAAACAGGTGATACTATATCTGGGATCGTTAGACCTCCAAAAAATGGAGAAAAGTATTTCGCTCTTATTAAAATTGAAGCGGTAAATTTTGGACAACCTGATATAGTTCTTGGAATGAGAAGAAACATAAATTTTGATAGTTTAACTCCATTGTATCCACATGAAAAATTTAATTTGGAAAATAATCAGCCAAAGAATCTTAATGCAAGAGTCATGGATCTATTAACTCCTATTGGAAAAGGACAAAGAGGATTAATAGTTTCTCCACCAAGAGCAGGAAAGACGACACTTTTGAAGACAATTGCAAAATCTATTGAGATAAATCACCCTGAAGTATTTCTAATTGTATTATTAATTGCGGAACGTCCTGAGGAAGTTACAGATTTTAAAAGAAGTATAAACGGAGAAGTAGTGGCTTCTACTTTCGATGAGCCTCCAATGAGAAATGCACAGGTAGCAAATATTGTTTTAGAAAAAGCAAAAAGGCTGGTAGAAATTAAAAAAGATGTTGCTATTCTAATGGATAGCATAACAAGATTAGCAAGAGCTCACAATGCAATTATCCCTCCTTCAGGAAAAGTTCTTTCAGGGGGAATAGATGCAAATGCTCTTAATAAACCAAAGAAATTTTTCGGTTCAGCTAGAAAAATTGAAGAAGGTGGAAGTTTAACAATAGTTGCTAGTGCTCTTATAGAAACAGGAAGCCGTATGGATGATGTGATATTCGAAGAGTTTAAAGGAACAGGTAATATGGAGATAAAATTAGACAGAAGATTAGTAGATAAAAGATTGTTTCCAGCTATAGATATTAATAGATCAGGAACAAGAAAAGAAGAACTATTAATAAAAGAAAATGACCTAAAAAGAATATGGGTTTTAAGAAAGGTTTTAAGCCAGCTTAACGAAACAGATGCTATGGAATTGTTACTGGAAAAAATAGCAAAAACAAAAACAAACAAAGATTTCCTTGATGCTATGAGCAAAGGCTTATAAATATAAGCAAAGACTCGTAGAATAGATTTGAATTAAGAAAAGAATCAAATTAAATCCCTCCAAATCAAAAAANTATAATTGATTCCCANTTCGGGAACATTTTACTTGACATTTTATTGGGAACTATTTATATTGTANATGTGCGTATTATATCGAATAAAAAACTGGTTGATTACTATAATAAGCACAAAGAAACAGAATCCCAATTAAAAGCTTGGTACCATGAGGCAAAAAAAGAAAAATGGAATACTCCTCAGGATGTTAAAGAAAAATATGGGTCAGCAAGCATTATTGGAAATAATAGAGTTGTTTTTAACATTAAAGGAAATAAATTCAGACTCGTTACAGAAATAAACTATGAAATGAAGATTATATATATTCGATTCATTGGAACTCATAAAGAGTATAACAAAATCAATGCGGAGGAAATATTATGATTTACAAAATAATTAAAACTGAAGAAGACTATAAAATAGCATTATCTCGCATTGATGAACTTATGGATGCCACACCGAATACTCCGGAAGGGGATGAACTTGAGCTTCTTGTCACCCTTGTCGAGTTGTATGAGGAAAAGGAGTATCCCATAGGGATGCCTGATCCTATCGATGCAATCAAATTTAGAATGGAACAATTGGGATTATATCAAAAGGATCTTGTTCCCATTATAGGCAGCAAAAGTAAAGTGTCTGAAGTTATCAATAAAAAAAGGCCTCTTTCTTTATCTATGATGAGAGCGCTTCATAAAGGATTTGGAATACCAGCCGAAATCTTGTTACAAGAACAAGGTCATGATTTTCCTAAAGAAATTCCAGGGATAGACTGGTCCTGTTTTCCTATACACGAAATGGTCAATTTGGGATGGATTTCTTCTAAAAAAACCATAAAAGGAAATGAAGAGGAAATTATGCGGGGATATATTCAGGAAGCCGGAGGTATGAATAGTTTTTCAAAATTATTATTTCGCACTAGTAAAAGTCCGATAAAAAAATATAGAACTGATAGATACGCACTTATGGCTTGGTGTCTTAGGGTTATGGAGTTGTCTGAGAAACATACTTTAGAAAAAAAATATAAACATGGATCCATTAATTTATCAGATTTATCAAAACTCAGTTATTTTAAAAATGGCCCTCTGCTAGCAAAGGAATATCTTGAAAAACACGGTATCCAATATTTTATTGTCCCTCATTTGAGAAAAACTTTTCTTGATGGAGCTGCGATGATTTTAGATAAAAAGAGACCTGTAATAGCACTAACCTTGAGATATGACCGCATAGACAATTATTGGTTTTGTCTTCTCCACGAATTAGCACATCTTGCCAAGCATCTTCATACGGATGAAACAAATATTATAATAGACGAGCTAGAACCTCATAAATCAAGTATTGTAAAGAAGGATTCACGGGAAAAAGAAGCCGATAGAATTGCCAAAAATGCACTAATCCCAGAAGAATATTGGAAGAAAGTTAACCTGGATTCGAAAAATCTGGCAAAGGAAGTGCTTTTTTTATCAGAACAACTTAAGATTCATCCTGCAATCATTGCAGGAAGAATTCAATTTGAAAAAAACAATTATAAAATATTATCCCAATTTATTGATAGGAGAGAGGTCACCAGGCTTTTTGATTCGATCTCATCAAGATAAATATAAACAGTCAAATGCTAAGATTTCTGAATAGATTGCATGGAATAAGGCCAGAAAGTGTTTTTAATAAAAATCCAGAATTTTATTTAATTAGGATGTATAGAAATTGAGAAAAAAATTCCTTAAAAAATTACAGAAATTAGTAGATAAATCCAAAGTAATCCCTATTGATGATACTTCTAGAATTATTTTTTTCAGCGACTGCCATCGTGGCTACGGAGATCATGCCGATGATTTTGCTCATAACCAACTGATTTTCATAGCTGCTCTTACTCACTATTACAACAAAGGATATACATACATTGAACTCGGTGACGGCGATGAGTTATGGGAGAATAAAGACTTTAATAGAATAAAAGAGAATTACCGGACGATTTTTGAGCTTTTTGATAGGTTCCACATAGACAATCGGCTGTATTATATATGGGGAAATCACAACCGAAGGTGGAAAAATCAAAAAAGAGTAAAAAAAGAATTTTCAACCATAATTGATGATAAAACAAGGAAAAAAAGGCCTATCTTTAAAAATTTAAAAATACACGAATCACTCGTTCTCCAGTATAAAAATGACAAAAATAAAATCCTAGTGATTCATGGACATCAGGGTGATTGTCTAAACGATGAATGTTGGTTTTTTGGAAGAATTATTGTTAGAAACTACTGGAAATATTTTCAGTCTATACTAGGAATACCTGATCCTACAAGTCCAGCGAGAAATTTCCATTCGATGCAGAAAACAGATAAGAGGTTTAAATATTGGATAGATAAGAAAAAAATACCTGTTATAATAGGTCATACACACAAACCTGTTTTTCCTAATAAGGGAGAACCTCCTTACTTTAATGATGGAAGCTGTGTGCATCCCCGCTGCATTACAGGAATAGAAATCTCTCAGGGTAAAATACAATTGGTGAAATGGTATGTGGATGTAAACTTAAATAAAGAACAGGAACGTTATTTTTATGTAAATAAAAGAATTCTTGCTGGTCCTAGAAAAATTGAAGGTATTTTTATAACATAATTTATCGCTATAGAATCCCTTGCCAAAAGATAATAATTTATATAATCTAATGCTCTTGGGAATCGGAAATAAAAATTAAATGAAACCAGAAGAACGAGCCAGAAAAGATATTGATAAACAACTCAAAAAGGCAAACTGGATTATACAAGACCGATCAAATTTAAATTTGGGCGCTGGACCAGGAATTGCTATCCGGGAATTTCCGACAAAAGTTGGCCCTGTTGATTATGCATTATTTACAAATAGAAAAGCGGTCGGAGTCTTAGAAGCCAAACCTGCTGGCAGCACATTAAGCGGCGTCGCGGAGCAGACTGCAAAATATATACGAAACTTTCCGAAAAACATTCCCCATATATCATCACCTTTACCCTTTGCTTATGAAAGCACCGGCGTTGAGACATATTTCAGAAATGATAAAGATCCAAATCCTCTCTCCCGCCGGACTTTTGCATTTCATAAACCAGAAACACTTTTAAAATGGGCTAAACAAAATGCAACATTAAGAGCGCGCCTCAAGCAGCTTCCGCCACTCATATCAGCCGGCCTTCGTAATTGTCAGATCGAAGCCATTACAAATCTTGATATTTCCTTAAAAGAAGCCAGACCCAGGGCATTGATCCAAATGGCCAGTGGCAGCGGAAAGACATACACAGCCGTTAGTTTTGTTTATCGCCTCATTAAATTTGCCAAAGCCAAACGCATCCTGTTCCTGGTCGATCGCCGTACCCTTGGAAGACAAACCAGGAGAGAATTTGCCCAATACACCACGCCTGATGATCACAGAAAGTTCATTGAACTATATAATGTGCAGCTTCTATCAGGACCTACCATTGATCCTGTCAGTAAAGTATGTATCACAACCATACAGAGATTGTATTCGATGCTTAAAGGCAAAGAATTTGATACAGAACAGGATGAAATATCCCTTGCGGATTTGACTACTGCTCAGATTAAAGAGGTAACCTACAATCCAAATATACCCATTGAAACATTTGACTTTATAATCACTGATGAGTGCCATCGTTCCATTTATAACCAGTGGCGCCAGGTTTTGGAGTATTTTGATGCTTTCATAATAGGTCTGACTGCAACTCCTTCTAAACAGACCTTTGGATTTTTCAACCAGAACCTTGTTATGGAATACAATCATGAAAGAGCTGTTGCTGATAGAGTCAATGTTGGGTATGAGGTATATCGTATCCGCACCAGAATTACGGAAAAAGGAAGTAAAGTTGAAGCAGGCTATCATATTGACAAACGCGACCGCCAAACCCGTAAGATCCGCTGGGAACAGCTTGATGAAGACCTTGAATATGACGAAAAAGCTCTTGATAGAGCAGTGGTGGCTGTTGACCAGATCCGCACAGTAATTCGCACTTTCAAGGAAAAGTTATTTACTGAGATTTTCCCCAGGCGCACAGAAATCCCAAAGACCCTGGTTTTTTCAAAAGATGATTCTCATGCCGAAGACATTGTGCAAATTATTCGGGAGGAGTTTGGTAAAGGGAATAAATTCTGTAAAAAGATCACTTACCGTACAACCGGAGATAAGCCGGAGAATCTCATCGCCAGCTTTCGCAATTCCTATAATCCCCGCATTGCAGTGACGGTTGACATGATCTCCACTGGCACGGATATCCGCCCCCTGGAATGCCTCCTATTCATGCGGGATGTAAAGTCTCGTGTTTACTATGAACAGATGAAAGGACGCGGCACTCGAGTGATCTCTTCAACAGATCTTAAAGCTGTAACCCCCGATGAAGAGCACAAGACTCATTTTATAATCGTAGATGCTGTTGGAGTTACAGAGAGCGACAAGACCGACTCCAGACCTCTTGAACGGAAAAAATCTGTTCCCTTTGATAAACTTGTGCAGTCCATCGCAATAGGGGAGAGGGATGAGGATACATTGATGACAATGGCCGGACGACTGGCAAAATTAAATGTTCGATTAGAAGAAGAACAGCATAATGAACTGAAGGAGTCAGCTCATGGAAAAGTATTAAGAGAAATCATAAACGAGTTGCTGGATTCAGTGGATCCGGATAAACAGGTAGACAAAGCCAAGAAATGTTTGATGTGGAGACGCCTTCGGATGATCAGCTTGAAAAAGCCACAGAAAAACTGATAACCGAAGCTTGCCTGGTATTTGATGATCCTGATTTCAGGAAAACCCTGATTGAGATTAGAAAACAGCAGTACCAGATCATTGATACAGTAAGCCAGGATGCCATAATTGCTGCTGAATTTGATACAGGCCAGGCAGAGAAAGTAGTCCAGTCCTTCAAGGAGTTTATGGAAGACAACAAAGATGAGATCCTGGCCTTGCAGATTATTTATAATCAACCCTATGACAAAAGGCACCTGACTTATGAGATGATCAGGAAGTTGGCCAATGCAATGAAAAAAGCACCATACAACTTATCTACTGAGTTTGTATGGAGGGCTTTTGAGCAGCTTGAAAAGGATAAAGTTAAAAAGCGCAGGCCCGAGTTTTTGCTAGCTGATATTATCTCATTGGTAAGATTTGGTTTGCACAAGGAGAATATTCTTACTCCTTACCAGGATACAGTTGAATTAAGGTTTGCAGATTGGCTTATAAACCAGGAAAAAGCTGGTAATATTTACACAGATGAGCAAATGGAATGGATTACAATGATCAAAGACCATATTGCCACTAGCTTGGAGATTACTGTTGATGACTTTGACAATGTGCCCTTCTATGAGAGGGGAGGGGTGATGAGGGCATATGATGTGTTTGGAGATAAATTTAATGTTACTCTTGATGAATTGAATGAGGTACTGGCAGCATGAGTAGTGAATTGCCAAAAGGCTGGATTTGGTCAACTTTAGGAAAAGTATGCCATAATCCACAGTATGGTTGGACTACTAAAGCTACCAAGACAGGATCATTACGACTTCTTAGAACAACTGATATAACTTCAGGTATTATCAATTGGGATACTGTTCCCTTTTGTGAAAAAGATCCAGAGAATAAAGATAAATATCTTCTAAAAGGTGGAGACATCGTCATATCCCGTGCAGGCTCAGTTGGTTATAGTCAATTAATAAAATTACCTCAAAATTCTGTTTTTGCCTCATATCTAATACGGTTTATACCTATAATTGATAAAAATTATGTCGCTTATTTTTTAAAGAGTCCATATTATTGGAACTTAATATCAAAAAATAAAATTGGTATTGCTGTACCTAATGTAAATGCTACTAAATTAAAAATGGTTTCAATTCCTATTGCTCCGCTTAATGAACAACACCGTATCGTTACTAAAATAGAGGAGTTGTTCACAAAACTAGATGCAGGGGTGGAAGAACTGAAGAATGCGCAGGCGCAACTTAAACGCTACCGCCAATCTGTGCTGAAAGCAGCTGTGGAAGGTAGACTCACAGCAGAATGGCGGGAACAGCATCTATCTGCTTCGTTAAG
>JGI24025J20009_10000679_pt1 | contig 26358 bp, 26 predicted proteins | sample Cruoilmetagenom3_FD_20009 | JGI IMG/M metagenome (IMG submission 20009) | reverse complement strand
ATTATGATACCCTTTATGTAGTGAAAGGGAATAAGTATACAAAAATTATCAAAGGAACAGTTCCAGTATTGCTCTCTGCTCCTCATGTGTATTCTCATAGAAGGCCTTCTTTAACAAAGTCATATAAATGGGGAGAGAAGAATACTGATAGAATTGTGGAGGAGATTTGTGCTAATACAGGGGCATGGGGTGTAATACAGATCTGTGAGACATCTTTTGATCCTAATTTTCATAAGATAAAGGATAATCCTTACAAGAGTGTAGTAACAGATATTGTTGAGAGTGAAAAGATTACCAAATTCATAGATATACACGGTCTTAGAGATGAGTATGACTATGATTTAGGTGTGTACTATCAATCAAAGTTTTTTAACTCCATTACTTTGGCAAATGATGTAGTAGAGGCATTGGAAGTAGGTAAGTTAAAAGGTTTAAATTGCTGTATATTTAGATTTAAACAAGATACTCAAGAAGAATTAGGAGAGTATGTAGCATCTGAGTTAAGGGTTCCCTCTGTTCAAATTGAGATTGCTAGGTATATTAGAGAGGATGAGGGGCTAAGGAACGCCTTTATAGAGAATCTTTCTGATTTTGTACGGGTTTAAAATTCATTAATGTAAAGGGTATTTTTTGACCTCTGGTATTCACTTTGATATGCTTAGAGGGTAAATAAATTGATATAGTATTTTTCTATGGCAACTACTAAAAAAACAACAACATCTACCACTACAAAAGTATCGGGAAAGAGTAAAGCGATTGATGTAGCTGTGGCTCAGATTGAGAAGCAGTTTGGAAAGGGATCAATAATGAAATTGGGAAGTAAGGAAAGGATTGATATCGACGTTATTCCAACTGGGGCTTTGTCTTTAGATATGGCTTTAGGTATAGGAGGTGTTCCTAAGGGAAGAATCATTGAGATATATGGGCCTGAGTCTTCAGGAAAGACTACATTAGCTATACATATACTTGCAGAAGCACAAAAGAAAGGGGATGCTGTAGCATTCATAGATGCAGAGCATGCTTTTGATGCGATATATGCTAAAAATATTGGTTTAGATACAGACAATTTGTATATATCTCAACCTGATTTTGGAGAACAGGCATTAGAAATATTAGAAACCCTAGTTAGATCTGCAGCATTTGGTGCAATAGTTATTGACTCAGTTGCTGCTCTTACCCCTCGTGCAGAGATAGAGGGTGAGATGGGTGATAGCCATATGGGTCTACAGGCAAGATTAATGTCACAGGCTTTGCGAAAGCTTACCGCTATTGCTGGAAAGACAGGTACTACGATAATATTTCTTAATCAGTTAAGAATGAAGATTGGAATAATGTTTGGTAATCCTGAAACTACTACCGGTGGAAATGCTCTTAAGTTTTACGCCTCAGTTCGTATGGATATCAGACAGAGGGATAAAATAATTAGGGATGGGAATATTGTAGGGCACACTAGAGTGGTTAAGGTTGTTAAAAACAAGATGGCTCCTCCTTTCAAAGAGGCTAGCTTTGATATGATATATCCAATTGGAATAGATAGAGAGAGTAGTATCTTAGATGCCGCTGTATCACTAGATATTGTCCAAAAAGCTGGAGCATGGTTTAAGTATGGAGACAACCAGTTAGCACAGGGTAGAGATTCTACTGTTTTGCAACTAAAAGAGGACAAGAAACTATGCGATGAAATAGAGAAGGCTGTTCGTGTTAAAATGAAGTAGATGAAAGTAACTAAGCTCAAGTATCAAAAGAAAGATCCTAGTAGGGTTAACCTGTATATTGATGATGAGTTTTTTTGTGGGATATCTCTTAACACCCTGGCCAAAGAAAATCTCTATGAGAGTATGGATATTGGTTTGGAGGACTTGGATAGGATTGTATTAAACGAATTGAAAGAGCGATTTCTTACTAGGGCAACAGAGTATCTTTTAAAAAGTCCTAAGAGTGAATTTCAGATATACAGGTATTTAAAAAATCTTGCGTACAAGAAAAAGGATATATGGTACAAAGAAGATATATCTTTAAATTGGGATATGGTCTTTGATGAAATAGTAGAGAAATTAAAGAGTTATAAATATATTGATGATGAGAATTTTGCTAGAATGTTTGTACAAAGTAGAATTAAGAATAGGCCAAGGGGAAAAATTGTGTTAGTAGGGGAATTAATGTCAAAAGGAATTAGTAAGGATATTGCTCAAAAGGTTTGTGAAGAGGAGGTTGTAGATGAGGAGCAGTTACTTAAAGATACCTTTGAGAAGAAGTATAGGGGGGAGAAGTTTGATATTAGTAATAGGAAGATGGTTAATTTCTTACTTAGAAAAGGTTTTAATTGGGATTTAATTCGTAAGTTTAGTAACAATGACTCTTAAGAGTAACAGTAATTGGATACTTCCTGAAAAGGAAGTTTCTAAGAATTTTGTTGAATATATACTTAAAAGTAGAGGGATAGAAAAGGAGAGTTTTTTAAACTCTTCTTTAAAGGATATACCCTCTTTTGAGAAACTTTTTGACAGTAAAAGAGCTGCTAAAGAAATAGTGAAGGCAGTAAAGAGTCACAAAAGGATAGTAATACATGGGGATTTCGATGCTGATGGAATATGTAGTGTAAGTTTACTGTGGGAGTTTCTGTTTAAAGAGGTTGCTACTGTTTTAGGCATAGAAATCGATGTAATTCCCTACATACCAGGTAGAGTGGATCAGGGGTATGGTTTAACCCACTCCTCTCTTGGAGATGTCCTAGATTTAGGTGCTGAGCTGTTAATATCTGTAGATTGTGGCGTAAGAGATAGAGAGTTAATTAATCAATTTAGAAAAGAGAAGGGATTGGATTTTGTAATTACTGATCATCATCAACCTCCAGGGGATTTAGGAACTGATTTAGAGTATCCACTTGTACACCCTATGTATCCCAAGCATGAATATCCTAATACTGAAGTATGTGGTACTTTTGTAGTATTTCTTCTAATCCAAGCTATTAAAGCAGAGTTGGATATTAACTATGAAATAGATGAAAACAGCAAAGGTTTAGATTTAGTAGCTATGGCTACCGTTACTGATTTGATGTCTTTGGTGGATGTTAATAGGGTAGTTGTTAAGTATGGGTTAGAGCAGATGAAAAAGGATAGAAGGGTAGGATTAAGTGAATTAATTAAGGTATCTGGTATTGAGTTAAAAGATATTGATAGTTATCATCTAGGATATCTTTTGGGTCCAAGGATTAATGCAGCAGGAAGGATTGGCTCTCCCTTAGATGGTGTAAAACTCTTAGTAAGTGAAAAGAGAGATTTTTGTAAAGGTATTGCTGAAATATTGAATGAAATGAATTTCGAAAGACAGTATATGACTCAGAGTGGTTTGGATGAGGCTTTGGAGATAGTGGGGGATAGGAAAGAGAAACTACTTTTTGTAGTTGGAGATAGTTGGCATGAGGGAATAATTGGTTTGATTGCTGGAAAACTTAATGAAAAATATTACAGACCCGTATTAGTAGGAACAAGGGGTCAGGGAGGTGTAAGAGGCTCTGCAAGAAGTATCCAAGGTTTTAATATTACAAAAGCTCTTGGCAAATGTGAGAAGTATTTAGAAAGATATGGAGGTCATGAATTAGCTGCAGGTTTTACTGTAAAAGAAGGCAAAGAGAAAGATTTTAGTAAATGTATTCATGAAATAGCTAATAAGGAGATAACAAAGGGGATGCTTACTAAAGATTTGAAGATAGATTTACTACTTACGAGTGAAAGGATAACTAAGTCTTTAGTGAATAAAATAGATTCTCTTAAACCATTTGGGTATGGTAATAGAAAGCCATTAATAGCTATTAAAGATTTAGTTGTATTCAAAAAAAAGATTATGGGTAAACTAGGAAACCATATGAAATTAATATGCAAAGGAGAAGGGGTAGATTTAATTACCCTTGTAATGTTTAATTGTGCTAAAGATACAGAAGAGATAAGGGTGGATGAAAGGATAGATATAATTGGTAGTGCAGATATTAACAGTTGGAATGGAAATGAAGAAGTACAGTTTCTAGTTAAGGAGTGGAGATACTCTACTTAGTAGTTTCCTTTTTCCCAATATTAATAAGCTTTCCAAGTCTGTTAGGAGTATTTGGTGAGTATGTTGTTTCTAGTATGCTTGAGTAATCTAAAAGCTGCATCAAAAATCTCTCGGTACCGATTGCAAAGCCACCATGAGGAGGACAACCGTATTCAAAATATTCAAAATACTCATTTAAAGATTCTTCACTAATCCCCCTTTCTTTTGCATTCTCTTTAATATTTTCATACCTATGTTCTCTTTGAGAGCCAGATGTAATTTCTATACCCTTCCAGAACAAATCAAACCCTAGTGCTAAAGGAGGCTTGTTACTATCTTTCATATGGTAAAAAGCTCTTTTTTTATGAGGATAGTCGTATACAAATACAAACTCACAACCAGTTTCTTTCTCCATTATTTCAGATATAGCTCTTTCCTCTTCTGGTGAAAAGTCACCATCATCTTTACTGGGGATACCAGCCTTTGCTAATTTCTCTTTAATATCTTTTACTGTTATATATGGGAAATCTCCCTGTGGAACTTTAATTTCAAGATCAAAGACCTTTTTAATTTCTTCTCCATATTTCTCTTTAATATTTTTAAGAGTATATTTAATCATTTCTTGTTCAAATTTACATACCTCTTTAAATGAATCTATATATCCCAACTCTACATCAAAACTTGTATACTCTGTTAAATGTCTTGTTGTAAACGATTTTTCTGCTCTAAATGCAGGACCAATACTAAAGACTCTATCTAAATCTGCAGCTATGCCCATCTGTTTGTGAAGCTGTGGGGATTGAGATAGATATGCTTTTTTATCAAAATATTTAACCTCAAAAACTTCAGACCCACCCTCACTTGAAGAGCCAATTATACTAGGGGCTTGAATCTCAATACATCTGTTATTAATACAAAACTCTCTAAAACTATTACCCATCTCGGTTGCAACACTCATCATTAAAGAGTTTCTCTCAGACCTTAAATCAATCCATCTGTAATCTATCCTCTTATCTAAGTTAGATATATTTTTAGAATACGGTTGCTCTATTACAATTGGCAGGGGAGTTTTAGATACAGAGTCTATTTTAATCTCCTGTATTTCTATTTCATACCCACTAGCTACCTGCTTTGCTTTTTTAACTAATCCTGTAATATCTACAACAGATTCAGGTACTAAACCCTTTACTGTATTAAAAACCTCAATATTACCACCTGACCATGAAACAGTTTGTACTTTTCCAGATTTATCTCTTAATACTAAGAAAATAATTTTCCCTTGATCTCTAATTGTATCTACTCTTCCTCTTACTCTTACCTTTTTACCAATGTATTCATTAAGTTGTGATATGTATGTTCTTTCCATATTTATTAAAACAATATTATTCGCTTATTATATATTACATTATTAACAAAGAACAACAAAGAAAAATTGCTGTATTTAAACCTAGTTGATAATATATCAGGTATGAATAAAGAGAAAGGGATTACTCCGAAACCAGAAAAGAGGGAAGAAAAGAAAAAACTTTCAGAAGAAAGATATGATTCTAAACTTTTTAAACAGGCATACAAAGTAGCTAAAGAGGCAAGGGAAATTGATAGAAAAAGGAAAAAGAAACAGAATATATTAAGAGTAACTCTTTTTACAACTATTCCTTTTGTAATACTTCTTCTAGTGATTTTGATAGTATCTTTACTACCAGATAGATTGGAATATATTGAAGCAGGAAAGTCAAGTAACAGGTTTGAAGGGGTAATTGATTTAGAAGTTCAAGAGCCTATTGTTGAGGATATCTCCATATCCTCAGAGGTATCAGCCCAAAGTGTCTTTGTATATGATCCTAAATCAGGAGCTATTCTCTATGAAAAAGAAAGTTTAAAAGAGAGACCTGTTGCGAGTCTTACTAAAATACTTTCTGCAATTGTTGTTTTAGAAAATTATAACCTTAAAAATATTGTAACTGTTGATTTAGAAAACATTCCGAAGGATTTAGATTGGCAATTAAATCTCAAAGAGGGGGATAGGATAACCGTGGAGAATATATTAAAAGCAATGCTAATTAGCTCTTACAATGATGTGGCATATATTGTTGCAAATGCATACCCTCACGGTGGATATGATGCTTTCATTAAAGCTATGAATAGTAAGGCTAAAAGATTAAGAATGTATCATTCAAACTTTAGTAATCCAGCTGGTATAGATGATGAGCTAAACTTTTCATCTGCTCAAGACATAGCGAAACTAGTTACAGTTGCAAGAAACTATGACTATATTTCCGAATTAGTTAGGCTTAGTAGTGATGGAATATATTGGGATTCACAGGGAGAGTTAGAAAGTAAAAAGATATATACCACAAATCAACTTGTTGGGAGTAGTTCATATGTAAAAGGATTTAAAACAGGAACCACTAAACTATCAGGGGGTTGTTTTGTAGGCTATTTCATATATCCAAATGAACAGGAATTAGTAACAGTAATATTAGGTTCTGAAGACAGGTTTTCAGATACAACAATACTAGAAAGAGTTGCAAGAAAAAAACTATTAAAATAGGAAGGAGCCTCCACTATCTTCTACCTCGGGTTCTTCTAAGATTTTTCTATCCTCAAGTAAGTCATAGTCTATTGCGGGATAGTAAATATGGAAATCACCTTCTTTTCCATTTTCTAATTCTGCTATACCCTCAAAAAGATAGACTGGCTGGAGGAAGTTTTGTTCTGTTTGTCCCTCATAGTAAGTAAGGTATAAGTCTGTGATTATGAAATTTTTAACTAATTGAGGCTCATAAGTTCTCACCTCATCATCGGCGAAATTGATGAAGGCTATACTCCCTTCTCCATTTTTTATTCTCTCTACTGCAATAGAGGGTTTAATAAGGAGATATGTACCACAACTAATAGGATTTATTGTCCATGTTGTGTAATCAATTTTATAGATACTAGGAAGGACTTGAATTTGTTTGTTGGGGGGACCAACATATACAGACACGTTAGATTTAAGAGGATTTTGATGAGTAATTAATGTCTGGACATTTAAGACTGGAATATTTGAATCATCTATAACCATCTGGCTCTCTTCAAAAGTCATATTTCTTCTCTCTAGTGCTCGCTTGGTAGCTTCAATACCAACAGTATCAGCTCTTAATGTTATCATAGGCATTTTTCTTAAAAAATCAACCCTAATTAGTTCTGCTTCAAGAAGTGATTTTGCCTCAGAGTATGAGCCATCAGCATTAATATCAATAGGGTATGTTAGAGGCTCGATTTCTGTATAGGCCTCTTTTAAAAGGCCAAGTGATTCCAGAGCATTTGTAGCTAGGGTAATAGCATTCTGTTCTGTAGGTAAATCAGATTTACTTCTTACCTCTTTCAAAACATCTATATCTGTATTAAAGACAAAATTTAAGTCTCTAGCATTAATATTTAAATTCCTTCCACTAACTCTATCCTGCCAAAGGTAGTTTGAGGATGATGCAGTTCTTATTATATTATTAGGCTCAAACCCTAGTAGTTTAGCTAAAATCTTTGCCTCTGCTTGAGCATTTAGTTTCTGTCCTAAATCAGTATATCTATATACATTTACATACTCTGGAATATCATCATCATATTTACCAGTATCTGTTGCATCATCAACATCTAAGGTATCATTTAAAATTTCAAGAGAGGGTATTGTGAGAATATTTTCTGCAAATCTCTCCTTAGTCTCTGTACATGCAAAATCACCCTGTTGATATTTTTCTTCTACAATATCTGGTTTCGAGGAAAGTACAACGGTAATGCCTACTAGAAACAATGAAAAAATCACGATAAAAACGACTCCAAATCTCTTTGTCCAGAAAGCGGCCTCTGTTAATGTCATGGTATAATAATAACAGTGTCTATATGTTATATCAACATAATTTTATATCACATTGTATACAAATGATAAAACAACAAGAAAACAAAGAGATAGCAAATCTTCTGTTTCCTGAAATTGTACAAAGTAAAAGAGATATTTTAGAAAAATATCCGAAAAGGGAATTGAGTGATGAGCAGTTGGTATTAAGATTTGCACCTAGTCCCACTGGCTTTATACACATTGGGAATATATATACCGGTTTGGTGGGATATATTCTAACAAAAAGGACAGAGGGTGTATTTGTATTAAGAATAGAGGATACAGATAAAACAAGAGAGGTCGAAAAGGGTATATCACAGATAATTGAGGGTTTAGAATACTTTGGTATTAAATTTGATGAGGGTATGGTAGGTGAAAACAAAGAGAAAGGGGAATATGGTCCTTACAAACAGAGTGAGAGAATAGGGGTATATAAAACATTTGCTAAATATTTAGTAGCTAAGGGTTATGCATATCCATGTTTTTGTACATCGCAAGAATTAGAAACAATCAGAAATGAACAGAATAAATTGGGTTGCAAAACAGGTTACTATGGTAAATGGGCTAAATGGAGAGATACATCTTTGGAGGATGTTAAAAAGGAATTAGAGTTAGGTACTCCATTTGTAATTAGGTTGTATTCAAAAGGTAATATAGATGAGAAAATTAATGTTAAAGACTTAATAAAAGGGGGTATGACTCTCTCTCAAAATGATATGGATGCAGTTTTACTTAAATCTGATGGTTTGCCAACCTATCATTTTGCACACCCAATAGATGACACTCTATCGCATATATCCTTTGTTTTAAGAGGAGATGAATGGTTGCCATCACAGCCACTTCATATGGAGATATTTGAAGCTTTAGGTTTTCAACAAATTCAATATGGACATATATCTCCATTAATGAAAATGGATAAGGGAGGAAAGAGAAAGTTAAGTAAGAGAAAAGATCCTGAATTTGCTGTTTCTTACTATATAGAGAAAGGATATCCAGTAGGGGGAGTTAAGGAGTATCTTTTAAATATTGCTAATTCAAACTTTTACGATTGGAGGATACAAAATCCTGGTGAAGATATTTTAAATTTCAATTTAAAATTAGAGAAATTTAATAAAGCAGGGGCTCTTTTTGACATCACTAAACTAAATGATATATGTAAAGAATATATATCTACCCTATCAGCAACACAGGTGTATGAATATGTGTTGGAGTGGTCTGGAGAGTCTGATCCTGAAATTAACAAAAAGCTAATTAATCAGAGAGATTACTGTATTAGGATTTTTAATATTGAAAGAGAGGGAGACAAGATAAGGAAAGATATTGTTAAATGGTCGGATGTAAGAGAACAGTTTGAGATTTTTTTTGATGATATATATATAGGGAAAGAAGAAATAGATATTGAAAAGAGTATTCAGAAGGATATACTAAATGATTTCTTAGATACTTACTACTTTGGAGATAGTACTACTGAGTGGTTTAGTAAAATACAAAGGATTGCTCAAAAGTATGGTTTCTGTTTAGATTCAAGAGAGTATTCTAAAAATCCCAAAAAATACAAAGGTAAAATAGGGGATGTTGCAATGACAATTAGGGTTGCTGTTACTGGAAGAAAACAAACCCCAGATCTCTATGAAGTTATGCAAGTAATGGGTGAAAGTAGAGTAAGGGAGAGGATAAAGGGGTATATAAACAGGATATAGATGTAGTATAATTGTGTATTGCTGGATCGTCTAATGGTAGGACGGCGGTCTCTGAAACCGTTAATCCTAGTTCGAATCTAGGTCCAGCAATTTTCTACTGTCTAAAACTAACCATAAGTTCAGTAATTTTTTGTAAAGCACTATTAATTAGCTGATTATCATAAATTGGAGGTCCAACTTCATCTATTATTCTCTCGACCTCATCTTCTGAAAGCAGGATTTTAATCTCTAGTGAATCATTTTGTAATGCACTATTTAATTTCTCATAAAGTTGGGTTCCATGAAATTTCTCAATATTTAATACAGGGATTAATTGATTGAATTCATCTTTAGAAATGGTAAGTACTCCTCTTTGCATTTTGATTAAAGTGTAATTTAATACATTAGTATATCATCATTTTATATACTGTTAATTGTATATTAAATTCACATCTACTCAATTTTGAGCTAAAATATTAATAGATAACTTTAGTTCTATAATTTTATGGAAAAGAAACTTTATAGATCAGAATCAGATAGAATGGTAGGTGGTGTATGTGGTGGATTAGCTGAGTATTTCAGTATTGATTCAACAATTGTTAGATTAATATTTGTTCTAATAGGAGTATATGGGAGAACTGGTTTAGCCCTGTATATAATTCTTTGGATAGTGATTCCTACCCAATCAACAATAGGGAATATTTCTAAGGATGATAAAAAAGAGAAAGTATCAATAAAGAAAGTAAAATCAGATAGTAAAAAATAGGTTGTATATATAATTTATTAATTTAGAAATATGAGTATAGAAGGTAGTAGAAGAAATTACTCTTGGGCTGCTTTTCTAATTATTCTTGGAATTGTTCTCTTACTTAATACAACTAATATTGTAGGGTGGGGTATATGGGTATTTACAGTTAGATTTTGGCCAGTTTTAATTGTACTTTTAGGATTAAGAATTATTTTAGGGGGCTCTCTACTCTCTAGAATATTGCAAATGATTATTACAATACTTCTAACAGGTGCTATATTTCTGATTTCATATATTCAGTACACACAAAAACCTCTTACTTTTCTTCCTGACTCATTTAATTCGTGGGTTTTCAATGGAGGTGGAGGATTAATCAATCTCTCAATAAAGAGTCTTGAAGGGGAATATGCTGTTTCCTCAGAGGAGAATGCTCAAATAGAGGGGTTATCACTAACAATGGATTTAAGAGCCTCATCTTTCACATTAATGGAGGATGATATAGAGGATATTTTAGTTATTAATGCGAAGTATCCTAAAACAGATGATGAGCCAATACTCTCTCACGAGATAATTGATAATAAACTAGATATACAGTTTTCTAGTGCATCATCTAATAGTTTCTCTTTTTTTTCAAACAAATCGGAATATGATATTAGACTAAACAGAAGTGATATACCTTTAAATATGGATATTAAGTTAGGTGCAGGAGAGGGAGATGTCCTTTTTGAGACAGTTAAAATAGGAGATTTCTACGGGGATATTGGTGCTGGAAAAATAAGTGTTAAATTAGGAATAGATTCGATACCAACTGGAGATGTAAGATTTACTGTTGGTGCAGGTAAAATTATACTTGTCCTTCCTCAAAGAGTTGGATATCAGGTAGAATATGATTTAGGTGTAGGAAGTATTCGATCAAATGGGGAGGATATTTCTGGGGTACCTAGTGGTAGGGGCAAATTTACATCTACAAATTACAGTGATTCAGATATTAAACTAAATCTGTTTGTTACTGTTGGAGTAGGGAGTTTTGAAATAGAGAATGAATAATTTTAAATAATCATTTATGAAAAAAGAGTCTAGATTTTTGCTGGGAGTATTTATTATTCTAGTGGGTATACTATTACTTTTAGAACAAACTTTAGTAATACCCAATTTCAGTTCAATGATATTTACAATCTTAACTAAGTTTTGGCCACTTCTATTCCTATTTTTTGGATCTAAACTTTTAATTCAGAAAAGCTATACTCCTGGAATAATTCTCTTTATCTTAGGTGTAGCCCTTCTTTCTAGCAACCTTTTTAATTGGAATTTTTTTGCTATCCTTTGGCCAGTTATTATCATAGCTATTGGTATGTCAATGTTTTTCAGAAAGGAGGAAGTTTCTGAGAGAAAAAGGAATGAGAGTTCTAGAGAGAAGAGTATATCCGAGACAGTTATCTTTTGGGAATTGAAGAAAAAAGTAGATACAAAAGATTTTAAAGGGGGTGAGGTAAATGTTGCATTTGGAGATCTACAATTAGATTTAAGAGATGTTGAGGTAGCAAAGGATGGAGCTAAGATACATTTAAATTGTGCTTTTGGAGATGTAGATGTTTTTGTTCCTAAAAATTGTAGAGTAAAAACATCAGGTTCTGTTGTTGTTGGTGAGTGGAAGCCAGAGATAAAGGAGAGGGATGTATCTAAACCAGTGATAGAGATAACAGGGAGTGTACTGTTTGGAAGTGTTAAGGTTCGGGATTAAATATACATTTAATATCGCCATTATGATTTATCCCTAAACTGCCGAAGGAACCAGTAAATTCGATATTCTTTCCTTCATTATCTACAATAACAAAGATATCATCATTGTGTATCTCTTTGGAGTATCCAAAACCTTGTAGAAAGAGTCTACCAATCTCATTAATGGGTTTAGGTATGGGTTCATACCAATGATCCTGTATACCATTTTTAACTGTTTTACAACCGTATGGAAGAAATATGCCATTAGAATCTTTTTGAAGATATATATCTAAACGGATATTTTTAAGCTCCATTGAGTAAAACAGACCACTATATTCAGGACACTCTTTTTCTATTGCCATGTTGTTTAATACTAAGAGTAATTATTTCTGATCCTTTGTATCATTTACATCTACTTCTTCCATATCTTTCATATACTTTAACTCCTCTATTAAGGATTCTTCTTGTCTCTTTTTGGCTTCTTTATCTGTTCCCTTAGTAATTGCAACTATTCTTGTTTCTCCTGGCAATTTTAGTACCTTTTCAACCACACTTATTTCTTCTTTTTCTATTCCTTCCATTCTGTTATTTAAAACATATTAAATATGTACTAATCATACCAAAATCTCATACTTTTGTGTATATAGCATATTACTATCTACTGCTAATTAAATATTAATAAAATGGTGTGGTATAATTACATTAACACTTTGATCCAGATATCACTGGTTAGTGGTGGAAAGAAAGCCAAAAAGCAAGTAGAATCCAACGTATAGCTTACGAAAAAAAACTAAGACCATTAAAGGGTCTGTAAGATAACTACAGTAATGTAGCTATAAAAAAGGGTGGTAACACGTAAATAGCGTCCCTTTGTAAGAATTGATACAATGTATTAGTTTTTGCAAGGGGATTTTTTTTAATATATACATTTTAAAATATGGAAAATATAAAGATAAGTAAGGAACAGTGGAAACCAGAATTTCCTAAAACAGAAGAACAACTTCTAAAGTATTGGAAAGAGAAAAACATATTAACAAAAAGTATAGAGCAAAAACCAATTGAGAAATCCTTTACCTTCTTTGATGGACCAATTACTGCTAACAACCTCCCCCACTATGGACATATATTAACAATGGTAATTAAGGATGTTGTTCCTAGATACAAAACTATGAAAGGCTTTAGAGTTGAAAGAAGTTTAGGTTGGGACTGTCAGGGAATACCAGTTGAATTTGAAGTAGAGAAAGAGTTAGGCTTCCAACAGAAAGAAGATATTGAAAAGTTTGGAGTAAAGGAGTTTAACAACCTGTGTAGAGAGTCTGTTAAGAAATATCAAAGTGCAATAGAGAAGTTAACAGAGAGAATGGGAAGATGGGTAAACTCTGATGAAGAGTATGCAACTATGGAGCCTTGGTATATTGAAAGTGTTTGGTGGTCACTTAAAGAACTTTATAAAAATGGACTTTTGTATGAAGGATATAAAGTTGTACCTTACTCTACTAGAGCAGGTACTACTCTTTCCAACTCAGAGGTTGCACTTGGAGGATATGAAAGTATCAAGGATCCTGCAGTAGTTGTTAAATTGAAATTAAAAGAGTCAGATAGCTACCTTTTAATATGGACAACAACACCATGGACCTTGCCAGGAAACTTACTTGTTGCTGTTAACAAAGATTTTGAATATGCTCAAGTTGAGTATGAAGACCAACAATATATTGTTGGGAAGGAGTTAGTAGACAATATCTTTGAGAAAGATTTTAAAGTAGTAAAAACATTTAAAGGAAGTGAATTAGTTGGGAAAAAGTACCAACCCTTGTACCCATATTTTGAGGATAGAAGTAAACAGGGTGCTTTTAAGGTAGTTCATGGAGACCATGTAGCTTTAGATGAAGGAACAGGTTTGGTTCATCAAGCACCGTATGGTGAGGAAGACTTCCTGTTAATGACAAAGATGGGGATATCGATGTTTGACTACCTTGATGATCAGGGAAATATGAAGGAAGAGATAGAGCAGTTTAAAGGGATGTTTTACAAAAAAGCTAATAGATACATTATGGAGGATTTGAAAGAGAGAAACCTTCTCTTTACCCATTACGACTATGAACATCAGATGCCTATGTGTTGGAGAACCCATACCCCTTTAATATACAAACCAATTAAGAGTTGGTATATCAAAGTAAGTGAGATTAGAGATAGATTAGTTGAGAAAAATGAAAATATTAATTGGATACCTAAACACTTCAAAGAGGGGAGATTTGGTAATTGGTTAGCAGAGGCTAGAGATTGGGCATTAAGCAGGAATAGATATTGGGGGACACCACTACCAATATGGGTATGTGATAAATGTGATAGGCAAGAAGTGATGGGTTCTTTCGCAGAGGTAAAAGAGAAGAGTGGTGTAGAATTAATAGATCCTCACAAGCCTTTCGTTGATGAAATTACGTATAAGTGTAGTGAATGTAGTGGCACAATGAAAAGGGTAAATGATGTGATAGATGTATGGTATGATTCGGGCTCCATGCCCTTTGCTAGATTACACTATCCTTTTGAAAATGAAGAGAAGTTTAAACAGAAATACCCTGCTCAATTTATTGGAGAGGGAGTAGATCAAACAAGAGGATGGTTTTACACTCTACATGTTTTAGGGGTTGCCCTTTTTGATCAAGAGGCTTTTAAAAATGTTGTTGTAAATGGAATGGCCCTTGCCCCCGATGGAACAAAAATGTCTAAGAGTTTAAGAAACTACCCCGAGGTTACAAAGGTAATAGACAGTATGGGAGCTGATGCTTTGCGTCTTTACCTTTTAAGCTCTCCTATCGTTCATGGAGAGGATGTAATCTTTAGTGAGAAGTTTTTGAAAGAGGTTACTTCAACAGTTTTACTACCATATTGGAACAGTGTTAAGTATTTCTTAAACTACAGAGGAGATTTCGTACAGAGTAATTCCAAAGAATACAAACCTACAGAGGTTATGGATAGGTGGATAGTAGCGAAGTTAAATGAAACAGTAAGAGAGGTTACACGGTATATGGAAGAGTACAAACTACAAAATGCAACAAAAGAGATATTTGATTTGATAGATGTTCTTTCTAGATGGTATATAAGGAGGTCTAGAAATAGGTTTGTTAAAGGTGACAAACAAGCTCTTCAAACATTACACTTTGTACTGCTAGAAATAAGTAGACTATTAGCACCATTCGCTCCATTTATTTCTGAATCTGTATATCTAACTCTAACAGATGCAAACAAGGAGTCAGTTCACCTTGAGCAGTATCCAGAAGTTAAAGAGGAATATATTGATAAAAAACTCATAGAAAATATGGAGTTAGTTAGAAATATCTGCTCCTTAGGTCTAAGTATTAGAGATGAGAACAGATTAAAGGTAAGACAGCCATTAGCGAAAGCCTTTGTTCCAGTATCTGATGAAGAGATGCTAGATATTGTTAAAGGAGAATTAAATGTTAAAGAGGTACAAGTTTCTAAAGAGTGGGTAGAAAACAAGGGTATAGTTACTGCTGGGGATGAGAATATATTTGTAAGTTTAGATATAACTCTTTCTGAAGAATTAATAGAAGAGGGTATGCTCAATGAAATATCTAGAGGAATACAAGTAGCAAGAAAGGAAAGTGGAAGTAAAGTAGGAGAGTATGTAAAGGTAAGATATTTTACAGAGAGTGAAAAGGTAAAAGAGTTACTTACAAAGTATCAAAAGGATATCAAGGATATGGTGTTTGTAAAGGAATTAGAGGAAGAGAAGGGAATAGAGAAAGGGGTTGATATTAAGTTGGGAGAAAANATATTGAAGGTANTTGTAAAAAAANAGACTAACTCAGTGTAACAATTTGCATTCTTGACCACTAAGTTTCTCAAATGTTTTAGCNGCTGTTTCTAGCTTTACTCCAGAAGTTACAGCTAACTCTCCTACAATATCACTAATAGCTCTGGATAGTTCATTTTCGATAGAGACAGGAATTAACCTACCATCCTTCTCTCTTTGTCTTTTGACATGGTTACATACTCGAATAGTATCAATAGTGCTATTTATATTTGCTTCCTCTTCAAGTTTTTTAAATATATCCATTAATTTGTTAAAATCTGTAGTCTTTGGATCTTTTGTAGGCTTCTTTTTTATGCTTGAAATATGCTTTTTAATATCCTTTGAAGAAAGTACTGGTCTTACACTAAGCATTTCTAAATTCCCAATAGGAGTAGATACAGTTATTCGGGAAGTGATAAAGTCAAATTCAAAATATATCTTTTTCTCTCCATTAAATTCAATCTCTTTTTTATCCTTTATCCAACCTGCTCCATGTGTTGGGTAGAAAACTTTTGAACCGACTTTGAAATTCATATATGATGTATAATAGTTAATTAAACATTACATTATAGCATTTTTTAATATACAATTGTAATCATGAAAATCACTGTAATAGGAGGTGGAACAGGTACTTCTACTGTATTGGAAGGCTTAAAAGGGTATAAGGACTTAGATTTAAGTGTCATTGTTGGAATGATGGATGATGGAGGAAGTAATGCTGTAGTAAGAGATGAATTTGGCTTGTTACCTCTTAGTGATTTACGTAAATCAATCATAGCACTGTCTACGGAAACTGATTCAGGTATTTTAAGAGAGCTCTTTACTTACAGATTTTCCCAAGGTGATGGTTTAAAGGGACATACTCTTGGAAATTTACTCATGGTTGCTATGACCGAAATAGCAGGAAGTGAAGTTGAAGCAATAGAGATGTTTAAATATCTGTTTAATGTTACTGGGGAGATAATTCCGGTTACATTGGATAAGGTAACATTAGTTGCAGAGTATGATGATGATAGTAGGGTAGTAGGGGAACATTTAATAGATGAGCCTAAAAAGGATAAAAAGATAGAGAAGTTTTACTTAGATAGTGAAGCTAAAGCATACAAAGGAGCAATTGAGAGAATCCATAGTGCTAATTACATTATCATTGGTCCTGGCGATTTATATACAACTACCTTGGCAAATATACTTGTTGATGGTATTGCAATGGCTTTACAAGAAACAAAAGCTAAGCTCATCTTTATACCAAACTTAATGTCAAAGATAGGGCAAACAAGGGGTTTAACTCTTAGTAGTATGTTAAAGCTAGTTGAAGGGTATGTAGGTAGAAAGTTTGACTATGTTTTAGTAAATAATGGGAGGATTCCTAAAAAAGCATACAAGAGATATGTAGATGATGGTGAGCATCTTTTTGATGATGATTTGGGATTTAAAAACAGAAGAGAGATAGTTAGAGCAGATCTTGTTGCAAATTCTATAATGAAAAAACAGAAAGGGGATAAATTGGTTAGGAGTTTGATAAGGCATGATTCTGAGAAAATGGGAAAAGAGTTGTACAAGATATTTAGGAAGAGATTTAAATCAATACTTTTCTCCTTTCTTTCATTCTATCGGTAGGCCAAGTTTTTACTCTCCTACTTGTTTCATTAAGGAAGATACCTTTCTTGCCCATTCAGAAGATGAAGGGGGACAGTATACTCTCCCAATCTCATAAGGGGTATCTAATCCTTTAGCATAGTAGTTACCTAAACCTTTAGATACAGACCAGATACCATCTTTCCAGTTTTTAAAACCACTCTTACCCCAACCCCATGCATTGTAAGGTCTAAAGTTGATAAGACCACCACTGGACTCTACAATGGAAATAGCAGCAACTAATCTATAGTCGATACCATACTCATTAGCAGCATATACAAATTCCTCTGCATATTTAGCTAAAGGAGAATTTCTCTTCTCAAAGAACTTTCTAATATTATCAATCTTTCTTTGATTTTCTATAACAACAGGATCTATTGCTACGGCACTCTCTAGGATGGTTTCTTTTTGGGGAGTATTATCAATATATTCTTGATCCTGTTTATACTCCCTTTGAAAGGTTACATTATCAATACCAACAATCTCTTTGGGAGTTAACTCATACACTGTATTTAGTATTAACCCAGTTCCAAGTATTCCTGTAAATATGGCTAACACATTTTTTTTGTTGTATGTTTTCATTTTTCTATATTCACCCCATAATTAAGTTAAGTGTAAAAAATATCAACAATGTTATATATTTATATATGTCACACTTAAAGTTACTTATGGAAAAAGGAAAAGCTAAAAAAGTATATCTCTTAGCTCTATACATAATTATACCATTTTTAGCCTTTTTTTTCTACATAGTGATATATAGCAAAACTCCCATATATGCCTTAACTACAATATTTGTTAACAACAAACCGGAGGCTAATTACCCTACATTTACTATCTCTTTTGATGAGAATATACCAATCGAGGTGCAAAGTAGCATAATTGAGAGTGTTGATGATATTCAGCTTAATGGAGTTAAAAGATTTAAGTTTGTTTCAGATGGTGAGTATGAGATATCTACTGTAGGTATGGGGGAAAGCTCAATATATTCCATAGAGTATGTTCCTGTAGGATATCTGTATTGGGTAAAGGGGGATACCTCTTTAGAAGAGATAGGGCAATTAGATACAATATATGTCAAAGAAGGTATTTCAGAGCTATCTAAAAATCTCTTGAAACAGATATTGAAAGAGGATGTTGTTTTGGAGGAGGTTGAGGATATGGGAAGGGCACTTATAAATAGCGAAGAGAGGATAGGGATGGTTTCTCCCAATGAGTTAACAAAAGATTTGAAAGTATTGTCCCTTGAGAGTAGATATTTCTTTGCTGACGAGCAAGGTAGTATTTTCATAGGGTATGGTTTGCAGGGTGGTGAAAAGAAGGATTTTGTTGAGCATATTCTTAAAAAGAATATGGATATTAAATATGGAGAGAGTAAAATATATACAAGAGAAGACATATTAAAAATTAATATGAGTGGTGTTGTTGCAATTTCAAGAGGTTTAGCGAGTAAGATAGACGCTGTTGGTGATTATAGCTATCCTGCCAAAGAGATTGGTAGTTTCCTGGCAGATGCTGACCTAACACATGTTTCTAATGAGGTATCTTTTGTTCAGGGTTGTTCTGTGTATTCAGGTATGAGGTTTTGTTCAAAGCCTGAGTATATTGAAGCTTTAAAGGTTAGTGGTGTAGATATTGTTGAACTAACAGGGAATCATAACAATGATTTTGGAGCAGATAAAAATAAAGATAGTATAGAGATGTACAAAGATTTGGGATGGGATTACTTTGGAGGGGGTTTGAATATTGAGGATGCTAGTAAGATTTTGTACAAAGAGTTAAAGGGTTCTACTGTAGCTTTCGTTGGTTACAACTACTACGATACTATGCTTAGGACAGGAGCTATTGCCACAAGTAGTAGAGCTGGGGCCAACTCTTACTCTGTTGAGAAATTGAGTAGGGATATTAAACAAGCAAGGGAAATAGCAGATATTGTAATAGTGACATTTCAATTTCAGGAGTGTTACTCATATCCCTCTTCTGATGTAATATATCCTCTTTGTTACAAACCGTTGAGTACTCCAGATCAGAAAGGTACTTTTAGAAGAGCTATAGAACTAGGTGCAGATGTAGTAGTGGGTACTCAGGCTCATCAGCCTCAAACCTATGAGATTTACAAAGAGGGATTAATATTTTACGGTTTAGGGAATTTGTATTTTGATCAATCTAGATGGATAGGGACTAGACAGGCTATGATTCTTTCTTTATATATTCAAGAGGGGAAATTACTACAAGCCAAAATTACACCAACCCTTATGGGAACAGACTTAACAACAAGGTTAGCAGAGGAAAAAGATTCTACCCTTTTATTAAATTTGTTGAAGAGTGCACGGACTTTCTGATATATTGAATAAGGAATAATTTTTTTTCTTTAAATATCGTGGATAATGTTAATAACAATTTGATAGGAGATAATCAAGGAAATACACCTCAGACACCCAATGATTTGAATACCCCTATTACTCCTGCACAGGGTGGTGACTATAATTCTGCACAGCCAACCCCTTCTCAATTTCTAAGTTCAGATACACCTGTTAATGGAGGGAGTACAAGTCCTTCAGTTGCTGATTTTTCAAGTACACCTTCACAAAAGGATAGTAGTACTCCTACTGTTCCACCTTTCGATTTTAGTCAACAGGCAACTGATTTGTCTCAGGAGCCCAGTACAATGGGAAAGGAAACAGTAACTGGAGATCAAGTATCTACTCCTCCAATAACTCCTATGGATGCAATTCAGACACCTGCTCAAGATAGTACTCCGGTTCAACCAGTATCTGGGCAAGCAGTAAAAACAGAGACTCCAGAATCTACTCCTGTTCAACAGCCTGCATTTGGACAACAAGAATCTCCAGTGTCAACAGATGCTACAACTGCACAACCAACATTTGGACAAGAAGTACAAGCTCAGACTCCTAAAATTACTCCCGTACAGCAACCAGAAGTCAAGCAATCAGTACAACCAGAGAGTACTCCTCAAGTTGAATCTTTTACTCCTACATCACCAGTTATGGAACAAGCACCGACCATGGAAGTTAATACACCTAAAAATGTTTCAGATTCTTCAATTGGAATGCAACTACCTTCAGAACAATCTGCTCAGGAGAGTGTTTCTGTACCACAGAGAGAAGATATCGTAAACAATTTTGAAGAGGGATCTCAAAGTGGTAAGAGTAAAAAGGGTGGTACAGCTGTATTGATAGTACTAATAACTGTAATCGTTGCTTTACTAGCAACTATTGGATACTTTGCATATAAACTATTCCTTTCTTAGGTAGTACTCCATAGTCCATGTATATTACAGTACTCTTTAGCTGAGATAGTGTTGTATTTTTGTTTAACAGTAAATATTGCTTCTGGTCTTTCCCCTGGTTTTAGAAAGTGTATATACCTATTTTCATCAACGAGTAGCTCAATGAATTGGATGTAGTGAACCTCTTCCATAGGGTGTGCAATATCTCCAACCTTAACAGTAATCTTTTCTCCATCTACCTCTATCTGTGGGACATGTTTTTCTAGTCCTTCATCTTTATTCTTCTCATCTAAGAGGTTCATATCCTGACCACAACATACTAAAGTTCCTGCTCCTTCTTCTAATACCTCAACAATATTCCCACATATTTCACATCTATATATTTTTCCTTTTTTAGCCATTTTAATATTTTTTAATTTTAACTATTAAAATCTTCCTCCTTGTTCAATGTGTTTTCCATTCTTGTTGTATGCATGTTTTTTCAACATCTCTTCACCAGTTGTACGAGCATGATTAATAGCTTCCTCTTCAGTATCAAACCAACCATCGAACCAATCAGTTCCATCAAAGGTGTCAACTCCTATTACGAAAGGCTTGTATCCTTTCTCTACCTCAACAGTCCCTATTTGGATTGTTGAATTTTCTATTTTTTCTACCATATAACTTTTCCCAACAAAATTATCTCTTTAATATATCATTTTANNGNTACAGTTGAAATATTTTAAAATATCCAATACTATAGGAATAGATAACTTGACTAGTAAATATNTTGCTAGATACATACTACTGTGTTCTTGCGGAAAGTACAGGGGAAAAGGATAAAGAGGATATACAGACCAGGTGGGAGGATATTCAAAAAGAGGTAGTTGGTTTGATATCGTATCGAATATCTAATTGCAACTGTCGTTGGTATAATGAAGCTAATCTAGATACTCTTGAAGCTGTTTATAGATTTTCACCACAAGAGTATGATTCAATATTTTACCTACCTCACCAAGGAATACTGGCAGAGGTATTCTTTCTTAATGCATGTCTGCAAAATGGTATTGATTGTGTGCCGTGTAGAGGAAGTCAGGATATTAAGGGTAAGGATTTTGTACTTTCCGACTCTTTAGGAGATGAGTATGTAGATGTAACCATTAACAAGAAAAGAAAGAGTATTAAAAGGAAGATTAGGAAGGATTCGTGTCCAACTCTTCTTTTACCTTGGACCTATAAACCTTCAAACAATGGTAACCTTCCATTATCCTATGCTGCTCAATATTTGAAAAGTGGAGGTTTTGATGGAAAGGGGTTTTTAGCAAGGACTTTGGATTTAAACATTATTCTTTTACAAGATATTAGAGATGGGAAGTATAGTGATAGTAATGGATCTTTTCCTACTCAGAGGGAGCAACATTATGAGAACAATTTAGAAAAAATTCTATATCTTCTTAGAGATAGTATATATTGATTACTCTACACCCATCTGTTTTTTAGCGTATGCAGTTAAGTTCTTTCTCTTTGCCCAAGTTCTTTCATTTTCGGTAAGAAGCTTTTTTCTTAATCTAATACTTTTAGGGGTAATCTCTATCAATTCATCCTCGTTAATAAAGGAGAGAGCATACTCAATGGTTAGTAGAATAGGGGTTTTTAGATTTATCTCAGTTAATTCACTCCTTAACATTCTTACATTACTCTTGTGTCTAGCTTTACAGGGATTAACTACCATATCCTGTTCATGGTTGTTAATACCAATTATCATACCTGCATATACATCTTGTGAGGAGCCAATAAATAGCTGGCCTCTTTCTTGGATTGTAGTAAGAGCATATCCTAAGGATACTCCTGTCTCTTGTGATATTATTACTCCTTTTCTAAAGAGAGGGGGGTGTTGGATGTATGGGATATAGTCAGTTACGAAGCTATTGATTACTGCTGTTCCTTTAGTAGCATTCATAAGGACTCTGTGTAACCCTATTAAATTTCTTGTTAATATCTTGTATGTAAATCTAGTATTAAGTTCCTCTGATTCGATATTTATCATCTCTCCCTTTCTGTTACTTACTTCCTCCGTTATTGTACTTAGATACAGCGTAGGACAATCTATAACTAATTCCTCTACTGGTTCATACTCTTTCCCTTCTTTTTCTATTAGTACTACCTCTGGTTTACTTAATTGGAATTCATATCCTTCTCTTCTTAACTGTTCTACTAGGATTGATAGTTGTAATTCTCCTCTTCCTGCTACAGAGTATGAAGAACCTGATATTTTAGATATCTTTAAACTAATATTTAAATCTTTTTCTTGTTCTAATCTTTGTTCTAATTGTTTAGCAGTTACATACTTACCCTCTTTACCAGAGAAGGGAGATGTATTTGCTTCAAACTTTACTTTAACTGCAGGGGGAGTTATTTGTATATCCTCAAGGCTCTCAGGATTGTCTAGGGAACACAAAGTAGCTCCTATAGCTGTTGATTCCACTCCCGCTATTGCAACGATCTCTCCTGCTTTAGCGGATTCAACATCTACCCATTCTAATCCCTCTTTTACAAATATTTCTCTTACTCTTCCCTGTATTTTGTTTTCTTTTTCCAGAAGAATAACTGGATCATTTTTCTTAATACTACCTCTGTTAATCTTTCCAACTAGATATCTTCCTAGGTGTGGATCGTACTCTAATGAGGTAATTTGCATTTGAAAGGGTTTATTTGTATCTCCCTTAGGTGCTGGACAGTATCTAATTATTTCATCTAGTAGGGGAGATATGTCTCCTTTGGTTTGAGTAAGTTGTGTTGTTGGAAGTTCTTTAAAGACTTTTCCTTCTCTAGCTATGGTGTAAAAGACTGGGAAGTCTAATTGGTCAGTATCTGTAGCTAGTGTTAAGAAGAGGTCTTGTACTTTTGATACGGTTCTTTTTACGTTAGCAAGTTTTTTATCTATTTTGTTTATTACAACTATTGGTTTTAATCCAAGTTCTAGTGCTTTTTTAAGTACAAACTTTGTTTGTGGCATTACTCCTTCTTGTGCATCTACTAGTAGTAAACAGGAGTCTGCCATATTTAAGGTTCTTTCTACTTCTCCTCCAAAGTCAGAGTGTCCTGGTGTATCTATTATATTTATCTTATGTTCTTTGTATCTAATGGATATATTTTTAGCTTTGATGGTAATTCCTTTCTCTCTTTCTAAGTCTCCTGTATCTAGTATTCTTGTTTGAGACATTTCTTCTTGGTTTTCTCTAAAGAGGTGGGTTTGTTTCATAAAGGCATCAACTAGGGTTGTTTTCCCATGGTCTACATGGGCTATGATAGCGATATTTCTTATATCTTCTTTTTCAACAGGGATATATTCCATAGTAAGTGGTTATTTTAACACAAATGAGGTGTTTTACCTATTTCAATATATTAGTAGAGGTTTAATACTAGTCTAGAAAAGATGAGTAGAGCTATTAGTATAGCTGCTATTAGAAGGAGTTTGTTAAGTAGTTTTTTGTCATCGAATGGTTTTTTTCTTTCTACCATTTTAATATATATAGAAGGTTAGATATGTTACATAGCTAAGGTAGAAGAGTATTGTTGTCAATGCAATTGGTATTAACATTTTTATTTTTATTCTTCTTCTAAACAGAAAGCTATATATGAAGTAGAGTATGGAGTATATGATATATATTGGTAAGAGGATAATACATACCTTGAGTATTGGTTCTAGGACTGTAACTATATTGTCATATGATTGTTGGGAGAGTGTCTTTTGGAGATTTTCTTGGATTGAAAGGATAGTGTTGTCTATGATTCCTATCTTAATTGGGTTTCCTATCTTACTAATATATTCATCCATATCTATATATTAGGAAATATATATTGATTATGCAAGTGTTACTCTTTTGTTTCTAAAGGTAGCTCTATTCCGATTAGATATACACCGTACATATAGTCTGGAACAGATATGAATCTTTCTTTTTTATCTTTTTCACACCAGTGTAGATATATATCGTGGTTTACTAATGTTTCTTCTACATTTACTCCTTGTCCTTCTGGGTTTTTTACAAATGTATATCCTGGGTATTCTGGTTGGATATCTTTCCAATATTTTCTTAAATCAGCTAAGAGGTTTAATTGCCAATGTCTTTGATTTGCTAATGCTCTTAATGTCCAATCTGGGTGATATTTTCCCTTTCTTTCAATATATTCTGCAAAGGGGAATTTGACAAGGAGCATATGAATGGTAGATAGGTCGTATTGATCTGTAAGATGTAGGATGTATGGAGGGCATTCCTTATTAGTTCCAAAGTTAGGACATCCCTTAGGGTGATGTAGATACGGTTGTTGACAGAGTTTACATACTGTTTTCATATCGTGGAGTACTAGTTTTGGGTTATGTATTACCTCGGGATATCTAGGGATTTCTCTTACACTGAATTTTTCAATCATGGGGTGATTATATCATCTTTTCTCTTCTAATGTGTTTGTAGGTAAGCCTTTTATAGGGTCTTGTATGATATTAAGGGGATCTAATTGAAAGAGTATATTTATTATTAAAAAAAGGATTAGAAATATGAATGATGATATACCTAATCTCTTTATTCTTTCTTTTTTCTCTTGGTTATCTTTTATATTTCCTTTTTTAACAGAGAAGACAAGTTTAATTGTTTTATATATTAGATATATAAACAAGAGAAAGGATATGATATTTAATACTAATTGTATCTTGAGAGCAGTTATTAATTGTATTTCCATACAAGATATTAGGGGATGTTTAAGAATATGTAAAGAGGAAGGGAGAGGTTATACCTCTCCCTTGTAATGTTCTAATTTTTTGTGTAGTAGATTAGGGATTCACTTGTTAGATAGCTAGATATGTAGGAGAGGTCCATATATTTTCTGTCACAAAATATTTGATAGTTGAGTACTAACATTACCTTGCTTTCCTCTATTGTATCTTCAAATGGAATACTTGGTATATCTATACTGTTTCTTAGATGTAGATTTCCATTTTTATCTGGTACTGCTGTTCCTAGACAGAGTATATTGTGTTCATCTGCAGGGTAATATACCAAAGTGTAGGGCATTGTTGGGTTTAGGTTTTCTCCTCTTAGCATATATTTGAATTCTTGCCCTTGTTTAAAATACATTAGTTTGGCTGATTGACCCTGTCCTTCGAACTGTATTATATCAATGACTGGTGAGTTAAACTGTGTAATATCTTCTGTTGCTTTACTACTAAATGTTGGGAATATACTTAGTAGAGAGAGTATACCCAAAAGGAGTATGGGGAGCTTTTTCATATATAGATATGATAATAATTTATATATCTATATTTTAGGGTAGGGATATTAAATATGTTTGAAATATTTTTGGTTATGAGGCTTATATAGAATAGGAGTTCTTATTTATGACATGTATATAGAATATGATTTCATATATATGACATTTGATTTCTTATTTATGAAATATACTTACTTATTTCTATCTACTAATGTAGTATGTATATATATGTGGTTTAAAGATATGAGTAAGGGTCTTAGAGTAGTAATATATGTTTCTATAGCTTATTTTCTAATTATTAGCTTATTATTTATTCCTACTATTATTAAAGCAATATTAATAGAGGATTCTTCTATAGCTACACCTATT
>JGI24025J20009_10000678_pt1 | contig 26360 bp, 28 predicted proteins | sample Cruoilmetagenom3_FD_20009 | JGI IMG/M metagenome (IMG submission 20009) | reverse complement strand
AAAAAAAAAGTAAAAAAAGAACATCCCCTAAAAAAACAGGGGACTTAGCTTTTCTTGTACTGATTCCATTTCTCATCCAAATGGGAATTAATTTTTTTCATGTCATCCTCAGTTAAATGACGAAAGCGACCTTGCAATTGAAGCCATTCTTCAATAGGTTTACGATCCCTTCCCTCCAAGATTTTCTTGCTATAGGATGTAAATGCAAACTGGCCATCAATCTCTTCATAAAGAATCCAAGCTCCAGTCTCCACCGCCAAACGCGCCATCTCAATGGTTTTACTCATATCAAATCTCCATCCGGGAGGACAGGGGGCAAAGATTTCAATGTATCGAGGGCCCTTCATATTCTTTGCCTTGAGTACTTTGGCATATAAATCCTCAGGATAGGAGATTGTGGCGGTGGCAACATAGGGGATATGGTGCGCTCGAACAATTTCACCCAATTCTTTTTGATGCTCTTTTTTTCCAGTCCAGGTGGTGGTGGTCCAAGCCCCATAGGGTGTTGCCCCGCTTCTCTGGATACCCGTGTTTGAGTACATTTGATTATTATAGCAGATGTAGATAAAATTTGTTCCTCGTTCCAAGGCTCCCGAGAGAGCCTGGATACCAATATCATAACTTCCGCCATCTCCAGCCCATACCACGGGCGTAATATCGGTTTTATCAAGCTTTTTAAGGGCAGCTGAAACACCTGATGCCCCCGCGGCTGCGGCCTCAAAGGCAATATTGAGGATGGGAACATTAAACCCTGATTTAGGGTAGAGGGCTTGGATGACAGAGCTGCAACACGCAGGTATCACCAAAATAGTTTTGTTCCCTAATGCCTTCAGGGCAATCCTAAGAGCCACCGTGATGGGGCAGCCGGGACAGGCGGCATGTCCCTTGAGAAGATATTCGTCACGTGGAAGATCCTTAATGGCCATTTATTTCACCTCCAGGGGATACCAGCCCTCTTTGTCATCCTGGGCCAATTGATACATTCGTTCAATATCCTTATAGCTCACGTCAACTCCTCCGATGCCCGCAATAAAGCTATACATTGTATAATTGAGTTTTTTCATCTCATGATAGATAATGCCCCCTAATCCTGGGGAGATATCGCGATCAATAACAATCATATTGTCATATTTCAATTGTGAATAGGGAAAGGGCCGTACGGTGCGCAGATTAATCAACCCTGCTTTTTCTCCCTTGTCCCTTAAATTGTCAACTGCAACCTTGGCTTCCGCTGCCAGGGCAGCCATGGTCACAAAAACATAATCGGCATCATCACAGCGATATTCTTGCACAAGACCATAGGGGCGCCCAAATTTTTTTCCCCATTCCTCACCCACTTCCTGGATAATTTTCTGTGCTTTTTTCATCGCTTTCTCCATGGAATAACGAATATCCATATAGGGCTTAGGGGAGACAATATTTCCATGGGTAATGGGATGTTCTACATCCAGGGTCCATCCGGGCTTGAAAGCAGGTAAAAAGGCATCAATCTTGCTTTGATCGGGTACATCAAGAGGCATGGAAGTATGACTCAAAATAAAACCATCATAGGACACCATCGCAGGTAGGAAAATCTCTTCATTCTCCGCAATCTTATAGGCTTGGATAACATTGTCAAAGATTTCCTGGTTACTTGATGCATAAAACTGGATCCATCCCGTGTCTCTCTGGGAGAGAGAATCATTTAGGTCACTCCAAATGTTCCATCCGGGCCCAATAGATCTATTCACATTTACCATGACCACGGGAAGGCGCGATAAACCTGCCCAATGAAGCATCTCATGCATTAGCAGTAAACCATGGGAGGCAGTGGCAGTAAAAGTACGCACACCTGTTGCGGAGGCCGCAATACATGCTGTCATGGCAGAATGTTCAGATTCCACGTGGATATATTCTGTGTCAAGCTCGCCTTTTTCAACAAATTCTGCTATTCGTTCAACAACTTTTGTCTGAGGGGTGATGGGATAGGCGGCAATCACCTTGGGGCGCGCCATCTTGGCTGCCAAGGCAGCAATATTATTACCGGTATCAATCACAATCATTTTTTTTCTCTCTCCATCTTAATTGCATCTACGGGACATTCATGGGCACATATGCCACAGCCTTTACAATATTCAAGATCAATGGTGGGATAGTCATCGCGAGATATCACACCGTCGGGACAAAAAATCCAGCATCTCCAGCATTTAATACATTTTTCCACATCAATTATGGGACGAAACACCCTCCAGGTGCCTGTTTTCCCCATGGCACCAAGGGTGGGTAATGAAATCGCTGTTTTCATGTCATCACCTCCTTATTGGCCTGTCGCACTGCCAGTATGTTGTTTTCTGCCTGTTTTCCTTTAAATCTATCATGTATGGCCTGTTCCAATGATGCCAGGTTAACATTGTCAAGGAGAGATACTAGGGCTCCCACCATGGACGTATTTACCACCGGGGTACCACCCACTAATATGTTATTGTCCAAGGCAATTGATGTTGCATCAACTGTTGCCACCTGACAGGGAAAAGAAAAATCATGGGGTTGACGCGAGGTATTAAGAAGGATTATACCCTTTTTTTTCACTCCCTTTGTAACATCAATGATATCCATGATTCCGGTATCCAAAATGACAACAATATCAGGATGTGTAATTTCACTTCGTAGAAACACTTCCTTGTTATCTATCCGGGCAAAGGCTTTCACCGGGGCACCTCGTCTTTCCGCACCAAAGAAGGGAAATGCTTGTACGCCGTTATTGCCACTTTTTAATGCAGCAAAGGCAAGAAGATTGGCAGCGGTGACTGCTCCTTGGCCGCCACGTCCATGAAAACAAATCTCTATCAATGACATTTCTGTTTTTTGAATACTGCTATACATTTAATAATTATGTGTTGGTATGAAAAATTTTTTTTCAGGAAAAAAACAATATATAAAGAAACAAAAACAGTGAGGGATTTTTTTGGTGTCTAAAAAGCAATCTTGGGGATGCGTGACTTGTGTTAGAGTGATGGAAAATAGAAAAGATGTGATGTACATTGACAGTCTGAAGAACCAAAATGGGGGATTTCTTGCGCTGATGGTATCAGTGAGAGTAGGTGGGCAAGACTGCATTCAAGTTTATCCTGTGTTTCTATGGTTAGGGTATTTGTGATGGTTGCATGTTGAAGAAAATAATCGATGTGCCAATGCATTTTTTTATCTTTTTTTGTATGTCTTTGTATTCTTTTTTCCAGGTTGTTTAATGCAGATCCGACATAGATATAGAAACCCTGGGGGAAAAAAAGACGACCTAAACTTCCAACTTTAATGTGTGTGTCTTTTTGGAGGTAAATAAAGAGACAATAGATTCCTTTCATATCAAATGGCTTCCATCACAGGTAGCAGTGTGCATCTCGGGAAAGCCCTCTCTGCAGGTGGCAAAGGTGAGGTGCTCTGCTTCACAGGTTTTTTTGACTTTTTTCATTAAGCTGTATCTCTGTTTTTTTGGTAAATAATATGTGTTTCCCTGTAACTGAAAGGAAAGATTTGTGACAATGTCCGGGAGGGCAACAGACAGACGTTTCATGGCATCTCTGCGGGGTTTAACTGTGGAGGACACAACATGCTTGCAATAAGGGGAGATCGCTGTGATGATGTCAGTGATCTCTTCATCATTTACCCCGGGGATGATGGGATCCAGGCGAACTGAACAGGGGATATGTGAGGATGACAATAATTTTAAGGCATGTAATCGTTTAGAGGGAGGGGGGGCGTGTGGCTCTATCCTTTGAGCCCAGTCTGTATCTAAGGTCGTGATGGATAGGGAGACTGCCAAAGACATGGTACGTAAAATAGGTATATCTCTAGTGATTAGATTGGATTTTGTGACCAGAAGAACTTTTATGCCCGAATCTTTGAGAAGAGGCAATATCTTTGTCATAAGTTTATATTTTTTTTCCTCGGGAGGATAGGGATCTGAGCTATTTGAAATACTAAGATATCGATCATGACATTTGGTAAGATCCTGGGAAAGACGCAGGATGAGATTTTTTTTTGGCCGGCAGTGAAAACCTTGGGGTATATAGGAAGTGATATAGCAATACAGGCATCCATGTGAACAACCGGTATAGGGATTAAGTGAGTACTTGGGTGGACAGGTACAAAATCTTCCTGACCAGGGATCAAAGGATTGGATTAACATGAGGGGTGATATAGATATGTCGCTTTCATTTAAAAGATTGCGAAACAAACCTATAGTAAACAAGACAAGTAATCCTGTGCTGAAATAATGGGAATAATGCTGAAAGTAAAAGAGAGAGAGAGAGAGAAGAAAAGCACCAAAAAAGCACTGGTAAAACTTTCCCCCATAGATAAGGAATATATTTTTTAATAAAGCGCTGATGTGCCTGCATGGTCGAGGTACAGCCATTTAAAGGGATTCATTACAATATGGACAAGGTTGATATTACTAAGGTAACAGCTCCCCCTTATGATATAATATCTCCTGAATTGCAGGATGAACTCTATCACAGGGACAGCCATAACCTGGTACGGCTCACCTTGGGAAAGACCTTTTCCCAGGATGATAGCACCCATAATCAATACACCCGGGCAGCAACTTTATTCCAGGACTATCTAAAAAAACAAGTATTAATACAGGATGATCAACCAGCAATTTACCCCTACCAGGTTGAATATACCCATGAGAAAAAAAAGAAAAACCTTACGGGATTCTTTGCTCTCCTCAAGCTGGATATCCACTATGACATGGTGAAAGCGCATGAGCATACACTGGCAAAACCCAAAGAAGACAGATTGAAACTGATGCGGGCATGTCAAGCAAATCTTGAACCCATAGAATTACTTTTCCATGATGAGGAGAACCACATAGATAATTTAATATCACACGCAAAAGACGCGCTCACCCCTACCATGGAAACCCATTCTTGGAATGGAGTGAATAGGTGCTGGACAGTCACGGGGGATATTGCCAAAAAAGTATGTGACTCTTTCACTGATAAAAAAGTGTACATAGCCGATGGGCATCATCGATATCAAACAGCCATAAATTATTTTTTGGAAAACAAGAAAGCACAATATCGACTGGCACTCTTTGTAGATATGGACAATCCCGGATTAACCATATTGCCAACCCATCGCTTAATCTATGGCTTGGATCTAGACATAAAAAAACTGTTATCAAGGGCACGAGAGTTTTTCAGCATTGAGGAAAAAATGGATAGAACAGGAATGTCGATCATGGAGATGATAAAGAAGAAAAAACATGTCTTTGCTCTCTATGCTGATAAGGTATATCTTCTTAAACTAAAAAATGAAATAACAGATAGGGAGGATAAAAAACACTCCAAGAGATGGTACAATCTTGATGTAGCCATCCTACAAGAGATCCTCCTGAAAAAAGTTATGGATATCCGTTCCGACCTCTTGGAAAACCATGTCCATTATACCCGTTTTGAAAAAGAAGCGCGGCAACTTGTTGATACGGGAAAATATCAACTTGCTATTCTTTTAAACCCCATAAAGATGAATGACTTAAAAACCCTGGCGTTACGGGGTGAATATCTCCCCCAAAAATCAACCTATTTTCTCCCGAAGATTTTGTCAGGATTAATCACGTATGCATTCTAGTGGGATCCAAGGATGGTTACTCCTTCCCGGGTTGACTTAACTATCAAAGACACACTGCCTTCATCCCGAATAGCCTGAGAAACTTCGTGTGGATCATCGGTTAACACGATAATACTTCCTCCCCCTCCCGCACCAGTTAGTTTGGCCCCATACGCCCCTGCTTTCAAGGAAACATTTATCAATTTTTGTAGTTCCTTGGTGCTTACACCCATGGTATGTAAAATATTTTGATTAATATTCATTAGTTTACCAAATGTGGTAAAGTCTTCATCCATCAAAGCCTTCATTCCATCATGGACTAATGCACCAATATCGGTGATAAGATCCCTAGAGAATCCAGAATGCTGGACAAAACGTCTTATTTTTTTTAGCTGGATGGGTGTTTTTGACTTTATCCCGGTGTTGCCAATAACAAGGGTTAAGGAGGGGATATCCACATGATGGATGAACCATTGCCTTCCCTCTTTTTTTATATCCCATAATAGATTATCACCTTTTGTATTGGAAAGCAGAATACCTGATCCAAATGTGGATACCGAGGTGTCAGTAGGGCTTCCCCCCCCTTGTACATTATATTCCACATCGTAACTCTGCCGAGCGATTTTATCCAAATTCCAGTCACCCTCCAACATGGATAGACAGCCCACTGTGGCAACAGTAAGAGCGGCAGAGGAACCTATACCGCCCGCGGAGAGAATATTGGAACGGGTGCGAAAATGTATGGGGTCACCCGTCCAGAGGGTATCAACCGCGGCTTTAATATAAGTATGATGCCAACTGTCCATCCGGTGGGAGTTCACCCGAAATGTTCTTCCTTTCACTATGGCCTGCACATCGGTTCTAAGGTCAATCGCGGTGGATAGGCAGGGTTCACCATAAAGAACAGCATGTTCCCCCAGAAGAATCACTTTTCCAGGGGCACTGACAATCACCATTAGTATAAAAAAATAGGATTTTGTTTATAGCCTTATCGTTAAAAAATATCTCTGCCTGACAACTAGAGAATATCATGGCAATAAAGGAAAAAAAAGATTAACTGTGCTATATTCAATGGGGTGTAAAGAAGGAAAGGTGCTTTTGAGCCACCCCTAGCTGCTTTTCTTTTTCAGCTACACGAAGTCGTGTGGATATCACAGAGTCCGGATTAAGAGACATGGAGTCAATGCCACATTGCACCAAAAATTTAGCAAATTCAGGATAATCAGAGGGAGCCTGGCCACAAATACCTGTTTTTATTCCCTTTGCCTGGGCAATGGTGATAAGATCAGAAATCATTCGCTTCACTGCTTCATTATTTTCATCAAAAAGAGACGATACCAGATCAGAATCTCTATCAAGACCAAGGGTCAGCTGTGTAAGATCATTGCTTCCAATGGAAAAACCATCAAAGATGTCAGCAAACTGATCTGCAAGCATCACATTGGAGGGTATTTCACACATGACATAGACTTCAAGGTTATTCTCTCCTTGCCGAAGACCAAATTCTTTCATGGTGGCAATAACTCTTCTGCCTTCTTCAGGCGTCCGGCAAAACGGAATCATGACCTTGACATTGGTCAAACCTATCTCATCCCTGACTTTTTTTATGGCCTTGCATTCTAACCGAAACGCAGGCTTAAATGATTTATCATAATAACGTGACGCTCCCCGCCATCCAATCATGGGATTATGTTCCTTGGGTTCATAGAGGCTGCCCCCCACTAAGCTAGCGTATTCATTGGTTTTAAAATCAGAGAGACGAACAATGACATCATGGGGATAAAAACCAGCAGCGATTTTCCCGATACCGCGAGCAAGAGAATCTATAAAAAAATCAATTTTATTATCATACCCTTGACTCAAAGCATCAATTTTTTTAATGATGGATGCTATTTGCTTATCCTTTTTTGCCTTTTTCTTGAGAATGTTATACTCGATACATGCACGGGGATGGATACCAATATGAGAACTGATGATAAATTCCTCCCGAGCTAATCCCACGCCATCATTGGGTATTTGTCTCTGGGAAAACGCCATTTCTGGAACACCCACATTCATCATAATTTTTGTCCTGGTGGAAGGAATTTTATCCAATTCCATTTTTTCTACTCGATATTTTAACTCCCCTTTATAGATAATTCCTTCACCTTGGGAACAATCAACAGTAACCCCTTGGCCATTCTTTATACGAGAAGTGCCATTACCCGTCCCGATAACACAGGGTATCCCCAACTCACGGGATATGATAGCTGCATGACATGTCCTACCGCCATGGTTGGTAATAATTGCTGCAGAAATCTTCATTATGGGTTCCCAATCAGGGTCAGTCATATCAGTCACCAATACCTGGCCTTTTTTGAATTTTTGAATATTTTTTGCAGTCGTTAGGATATTGGCCTTACCCACTCCAATTTTACTTCCCACAGCTTCCCCTTGGGTTACAACACTTCCTTTTTCCTCCAAAACATATTTTTCAATTTTCATGTAATCCTTTTGGGAATGTACTGTTTCAGGGCGAGCCTGAACAATATACATCTGATCTGTTTTTCCATCCTTGGCCCATTCAATATCCATGGGAACGCCATAATGATCCTCAATTGTGCAAATCCATTTGGTTAGCCTGAGTATTTCATCCTCACCCAGGACATATTTGTGTTGTTCAGCTACTGGTGTCTTTACGATCTTAGTCCCTTTTTTGCCGTACACAATCTTAATTTTTTTATCCCCTAATTTTTTTTCCACAATGGACTTGTATCCTTCAGCCAAGGTGGGCTTAAAAACATAATATTGATCAGGGTTAACCCGGCCACCTACAATTGCTTCTCCAAGTCCCCATGATGCATTGATAAGCACCGCATCCTGAAAGCCAGTCTCTGTATCAATAGAAAACGCCACGCCTGAGGAACCGATATCAGAGCGTATCATTCTTTGCACACCTACGGAGATATAAACCTTGGAATGATCAAAGCCTTTGTCCACTCTATAGGAGATAGCACGGTTGGTAAAAAGGGAGGAAAAACATTTCTTAATAACCCTCAGTAAATGATCTATCCCTTGGATATTAAGATAGGTTTCTTGCTGCCCTGCAAATGAGGCGGTGGGAAGATCCTCTGCTGTGGCGCTACTGCGCACAGCAACATCTATATTTTTTCCATATAATTTTTGCATTTTATTATATGCCTTCCTGATTTCTTTATCAAGTTCTGGAGGGAAGGAGGCAGTATTGATCATATCACGAATCTTTCTTCCACTTTCATCTAATTTTTTTATGTCAGTTTTGTCAAGGGTAGATAACAGCTTCATGATTTTTTTTTCTATTCCTGCTGAGTGAATCATGCGTCGGTATGCCTCTGCGGTGACTGCAAAACCTTTGGGGACCCGGATATCCTTTTTTTCTAGATGCTGTATCATCTCGCCAAGTGATGCATTTTTTCCTCCCACTTGGGGAATATCATTTCTATCAATTTCATCAAACCAAAGAATTAATTCCTCATTTTTGCTTTTATTTTTGGTAGGCATATTAAGATGGGTAATAGTGCTAGTATATAAAAATAAATGTCTGTATAATCACCCGGGTGGAAATCAATCCTGTCTAAGAAGGAGAGAAAGACAACACAAAAAAGAAAAGAAATGCTTTCCCATATTCTCCTCTTTTTTTTTGCTCCTCTAGATGAAAAGAGTTTATGGAAGAAGGAATGACCTAATTGGTTTTGCAAAAACACGGAAAGGCACAAGGGAGACAACCTATCGCTTTGGCCCAATGACCAGGGTTGCCCCCCTCTGATTTTTTGTAGAAAGAGTAATTATTAAAAACCAATGAGAGATATAGGTCTAGGGAGCGGTAGTGGAGAATGTTAAAAGGAGTGAATGATCCTTTGCGGTGGGTATGCGAAGAATATTTTTCACCGTTAGCCCTAACGGGGAATATTGTTCAGTGTCCACTTAGCTCCCTATAGTTCTACCAGCCTAGGAATCGACCTCCTTTGTTACCTCTCCTTTTTTCCTTTACAGTTTTAGGCATCGATAGTTGATAACACTACAGAAAATCAAGATGAAAAAGTGTTATAAAGAATAGCCAATAATTATTGATTGATTCCTGAATATAGAGGGAAATATTTCCCCTACAAAAGACGGAAGAGATGAACACATTTTTATAAAACCTTTTGGCATGTAGGATATATAAAAAAAATAATTAGGTATGTACAGGTGTTGAAATGAAATATGTCAAGACCAAGGAGGATGAATATATCCTTGATGATGGAGAAACCATTTTGTATCTAAGATGTAAACTTGATGACGCAAAAAAAGAAGCACAGGAAGCCGCTAAAAAAAATAATAGGGTTGTCACCATTAACAAAACCATTGGGTATATTGATCCCTACGCATGAGTTACATGAATCTTTGTCCCCTTAAACAAAATGTTACCTAATGTCATTTTTTTTTTATACATGCCATTATGGCGATGTGAGAATTAGAGATAGGGAGAAATAAGTATCACTTACCAGAAGTCATGCTGTATGCAATTGGTGCGTGACTTATTTTAATTTTCTATAAACGATGGGTAACATAAGGAGCACCGCGATTAAAAAAAACACAGGAATCCATAGATTTAGAGCAAAATGTTCTCCCGGTGGCTCTATGGCAGGATTTTTACCAAGGATTAGACTATTTGCATTACGATAGACCAAGACAAGATGGTGGAAGCCTGCCTCATATTGACCAGTGTTAAGGAAATACTTGCCTTGTTCTAATTCATCTGCATATACACGCTGGGGAACATCTGATATTATGGATGCTTGGTTAATTTTACATTCCGTGATATCAAGCGCCAGTAAGAGTAATTTTTGTTTTAGGGAATTTATTGTTTTTATCGAAGGGGTTTGAAAGCTTGTGAGCAGTTCTACTGCCTCCTTTATGCATGGAAGAGAATATGAATAATTATGGTTCCATATCCTGGATAATGAATTAAAAATTTCATCCTGGATTCCCGAATCTATGCTAGAGAGATCGTATAGGATACCTCCCCATAAAAACCCCTGTTTTTGCATACTTAAATCAGATAGTGTTAACAGGTCACCGGCTTGTCTTGTGTGACCCTTTTGCAAGTAATGTAATGCATGTGATTCCACGCGTTCTGTCTCTGATAAAAAAATAGTTTCCATACCATTTATTAGGGAAGTCAATGTTCCATGGCCATAGAGAGATAATAATTCTTGAGCCAGCATATGAGCTGTTCCATCCCTATAGGGTGTATAGATATCCTGGTTACAGATATGGAAGGGAACATATACCCAGGAGCATTGATTGGGGGCAAACCATCCACTGCTTAAAATATCGGGGTAAGAAGCGGGTATTTTATAGATTGTCGCTGCTTCAAAACCCCCCTCACACATACCTCGTAGTCCATCAAGGGAGGTATTATGCAGACGGGACAAATTCATCAAATCCCGCACACCCAAACCACCATATTTTTGGTACAATAAATCCTTGATTTGTGTTTCCCAATCCAGATACTGGTATGATAGGGAAATATGTGCCTTTTTCCCGGTGATCTCCAGCAGCTGAACCCGGAATACTCCAACAGTGCCTGTATCACCAAGAGAGATCTGAATCTTTTCACCCAGGGGAAATTGTTTAGCGACAATACCATCGGGTTGAATATCTACTATTTTTACCCCAAGAAATGTTGGACCTAATCGAACAATTCTTTTTTCTCGGACAACGCTATCTTTTGTGAGGTTAAATGAGGATCCAATAAGGAGGGGATACAATGATCGTTTCCAAAGTAATTTAGGATAGTTAGATTGGACGTGGATATCCTTTATTTCTTGGATAGTATACTTAAAAGCATCGGATTCTATCACGTACCCCTTTTGGGATCCTACAACAAACAAATTCTCCCCCACACCAGGGGCGTGTAATGTATCTATGACTGCAGCAGTAAGAAGATTTACAGCTTGTTCAACCGTGACGGCACGTTCACAGGCATACCGTATCCAATCAAAATCATCCCAGGCATGACGGGTGGGATTGATCAAAAATAAAGGGCTATCAGCATCTGCATAGGCAATACCTGTCTCACTTAGAGCCATACCCGGTTTTGTTATATTAGGATAACTGTCCCCTTGGGTCACGGTCCCAATATAGGTGTGATTAACGAGAAAGCGCATTTCTTTTCCTGTCCAAGGATGATGATAGGGATATGCATAGCCTTGATTTACAATCGTGAGAGCTTGAAAACCCAAACGACTGGGGTCCCTTACTTTCAGGAGAAGATTATAATTGCCTCCTGTTGAGTCACCAATGGCGACAATAACTTTACAGGCATTACCATCAAGGATGAAACTGCAAAATAAAACTACAATGATGAATACTGCAATACTTTTCACAATACACTAATGACGAACAGGATTTAAAAATGTTATACCCTTAAATATCATCCCGCCAATAGACCACGACTAATCTTATTCTATCCCCGATTGCACTCCTTATATTGCCATTGTTTACAGTTAATGATAGACAGTTGCTTTTTTTCATGGTATCGAATACAGGGTAAAATGTTGTTTAGATAAAAAATCAAAATCCTTTTCTAATGAATACCCTGCATCTTCCATTTCCTGTATGATAGTTTCCTTGGCTACATGATGCCCAAACATTCCAGAAAAATTAAAGGATTTACTTGGTTTGTAGTCTATGATAATAATCTTTCCATCTGGCTTGAGGAATCCTTTTAGGTTTACAAAATACTGTGTCCGATTTGATAGATGGTGAGTGATATTCCGCATAAAGATAACATCTAAACTTTGTTCTTGCAGATCTAATCTATCTTCTCTGGCTAGGATTGGATAAATATTATTTAATTTCTTTTCTCTGGCCCTCTGGCTGATAAAATCTATAAATTTTTGGTTTGTATCCACTGCATAAACACGTCCTTTTTCTCCCACTATTTTAGCAAATCGTAAAGAAAAATATCCTCCCCCGGATCCAATATCAACAATACTTTGACCCTGTCTTAGGGCAAGAGCTTTGATGATTTGGTCTGGCTTATTTTTTGGGTCAGAGGGTTTTTTGTTAAAAATCTCTGCCTGAAAGGTTGTCATTTTTTCTCCATGGAATACAGTCCTCTACCTCTGCAAGAGAAGAAAACAGAGTTAATGATTCTACCGTAAACCTATTGGGCCATACATACAGAGATACAAGAATCCTATAGTTGGTAAATCAAACCGGTGTGTAGGTTCCCTCCAGCTGGATTTGAGCAAGAATATGATGATTCATGGCTTTCCCGACTTCTCTTTTTGTGGATGATGATGGCAGCTCTAAACGGGTATCAAGAGCATAGAGTTTGAATCGATAGGTATGCTTTTTGTCCGGTGGGTTAGGACCCCCATATCCTGTTTTGCCAAAGTCAGTTGTGCCCTCAATGGCATCTATAGGATACCATCCCTCTGGAATGTTATGGACAGTGGGAGATATATTCCATACCAGCCAGTGATCCCAGACTTTCCCAGCCGGCACCAATGCATCAGGGTCGTCCATAACCAGAACCAAGGATTTGGTATTACTTGGTACTCCTTCTATTTGTAACGGAGGATTTACATTCTGCCGTGTGTACCCATATTTTTCAGCGATGGATTCTCCATTCCTAAATGCAGGACTGGTAAGACTAAGATTTCCTCGTTGCTCCACATTACCCTCTGCCGGATTGCCCGAAGCGGTCTTAGGAGTCATGGTAATGTAATTATCTTCTAGTTTATTAAATTAAACGAATAAAAAGAACATGGCGCCAAGAACCGTTGCACAGGATTCAGTTGCTGGATGTCAAGCGAAGGTTCACCACAGAAACTCAAAACACTGCACCTTAAATTAGATAAAGGTGGTCCCATTAATACATTTTGGGAGCAACAGACACTGATCACTCCAACTAGCTATGATACCAGAAATTATGATTCATGATACGAATATAAAATCCTCGATTAATTGATTAATATTGTTCTCCATATCGTCGCTTGGAGAACAGAACTACAAAAATATTGCGTGTTTCCCATAAAAAAATAATGCAAATGGGCACAGAAAATAGAGTAGCATAGAGATAATAGAGATTTAAACATAAAAAAAAATGAGGTGTTTATGATTTATTCGCATCTCTCTTTTTGAAACACCAATGTTATCACGTTATACTCGCAGTTTTTCTGACAGTACTTTAAAAGCAAGTGGAGCATCATACTCCTTAATCACTAAAAATGTGTCCTCACGGCAATCCATTAAGTGAACCACATTGATATCCTCTGAGGCAAGTGCTGATAAGATAAAGGCTGCTACCCCTGGTGTTTGTTCGATGTGAATGGGGCTTTTTATGTGTATGATGGCCAGCCAGTGGTTTATGTTTTTATGTTTGGTTTTTTCTGCATTCTGTTCATCCAGGAAGTACATGTAGCCACTGGGTGTTTTTGAGTATGCAACGGCATCTATGCTAAGAGGAATGGAAGAATGCAAAGATACGATTTTGTTTTTGATGGAAAAGTGAGCTTGCTGTAGTAATCGGATGATCTTCTTTTCCCTGTTTTTTTTCTCTTTTCGTATCTTTTTGCTATGGCGGATGAGGGCTGCTTTTACCGTTTCAACATTAGCAATATTCATCTCCTTGGCTGCTTGCCTAGCAAGAGCGCTATAGTTAATGATTCCTTGTTCTATTGCTTCGTGGACATATGGTTTTCTTTTGAGATATTCAAAGACTTGTTGGGCGACCGATGGTTGTTCCATATAGAACATAAATATTCTTTATTGTAATAATTCTTTCTATATGTTTAAAGTACTTTTATTGCCTTACATTGGCAGGGAAACAATGAAGATGGGTAAAAAAAGCATAAAAAAATACATATTCATAATCTGCATTGTTGGCGTTTTTCTGTGTTCAGGGATGGTACCAATTGCTATTAGTGCGTGTAACAAATCAACAATTGGACAGACTAATTATGGTGGTTTGCCTCTAAGCCAACCAAGAACATATTACAATGCCACACTTTTCATAATATCCCATACATATTATGTAAGACATTTTGACGAAGAGAAAATAGATTTAGGTTATAGAATCCCAATCCTCCCAGGAATTTTCATGGTGGAGACTGAAAATGGAATACAAGAGTTTAATCTCTTTGGGGGGTGGGGTGGTTCAAGAGTGGAAATTTATGGTTTCAACGGCTTTTTAAAATCGCAGGGGTATTACATGGTATTGATTGGAAATTGTACTGAAATCTTTATTATACCTGTTAGAGAGATTTAGTAATTAACCCCCATCAATCTTTTGTCCTTAAAATGTTGGTTTGAATCACAAACATAAATCCTTCTGGATAGGGATTAGGGAACAAAAAGAAAAGGTTGTAGAGGGAAATGCGGACTCGGCATTTTTCTCTGCAGAAAACGTCACCCCCTATGGCGAGAACGTACTGACACAGTATTGCATGGACTGTATGGATTTGGTGGATAAAAATCATAAATATTAATGAAAATGAAAGTTTGGGTTAATTTCAAATAGATTTGACAAATTGTCCCTTGACTAGAGGGATTGAATCAAGGAGGACGTAGTATGGTGATTAGGGAAGAAAGAAAAGATGATTTTGAGGGTATATTTCAGGTTCATAAAGAAGCATTTAAGCAAGTGGATGAAAGTAAATTGGTTGAACGTTTAAGAAACAGTAAAAATTTTGTTTCCGGTCTTTCATTGGTTGCTGAAAAAGATGGGAGGGTTATTGGGCATATTTTGTTCTCAAAAATTAAGATTATTGGGGATAAAGAGTATGAATCTCTTGCTCTTGCTCCCATGGCTGTTTTACCCAAATTTCAAAAGCAGGGAATAGGCGGTAGTCTCATTGGTGAGGGATTAAAAAGAGTCAGGGAACTGGGTTTTGATTCGGTAATTGTTGTAGGGTATAATGAGTACTACACCCGGTTTGGGTTTGAAAAAGCATCTAAATGGGATATTAAATGTCCTTTTGATGTTCCCGATGATGCATTTATGGCGATTGAATTAAAAGTTGGGGCCTTGGCTGATAAATCTGGTGTTGTAGAATACCCCAGAGAATTTGGTCCAGAAGAATTTTGAATTAGACAAATATATCAAAAGAAAGAGTAAGAAATCAGTATCAAAAAAAAAAACAAGGATATAAATCCTTCTTTTCCCTCTTATTTTTAACCTGGTACCACTTTTTTTAATCATAAGAGTCAAAACAAGATTGAGAGGCGGGGGAGGGGATAACAATAAAAATTCTGTTACTTCCCCCTATGTAATACCTCATTCCTCTCACTCTAGTTATGCACTCCATTATTTATAGATATTTTGTGTACTGGACTTGACAAAAAATGTCCTTATAAAAAAAGGGTACCGTATTCTTAAACCTAGACTAATTATATTATCTTCGAAACTACTAGGGATATACAATAGTACATTCATAAAAAAAAAAATTTCTTTCACTATATCTTTACCTGGGAAATCATCAAAAAAATCTATACTGAAGGACACCATGTAATCAAATTATATATTTGTTAACCCAAATCCATTTTCCATATACTCCGTCAAACGGGAAACAAAACGTGCCAAGGGAGCACCATCAACAAGATCATGATTGACTGTAACAGTCACATGGAGATATTCTCTTATTTGAATGGTATCCTCAACAACCCCTGGTTTTTTTATAAGACCACCTACAGCAATAAGAGTGGCAGGGATACCAATGCTTACAGCCCATCCAGGAAATTTACTAAACATGCCTATGGAGGTCACTCCCACCGTTCCCATGTGCTTTTTTTGCAACAAAGCACTTCTCCGTGCCAGCAATAATAATAGTTTTTTGATAAACATGGGTGCACCAAGGGCAAATCTCTCAAGCATCGTCAGATAGCCACCCAAAAGTTGAGTATCATCAGTGACACCTTCTTGTTGAACAGTCCGGATTTCTCGGGTGATTTCCAAAACATTTTTTTTATTTGCCTGCCTGATAATATAGGCCATGGGCCGTGTTTCGCCACCAGTGTTTCTCTCCACAGGATCCACAGGAATAGGTATATCAACATCCTCAAAGACAAAAATATGTCGTTTCCCATGCCGATATGCATTCAGTTCCCTGTGACTAGTGACTGCTTGGGCTACACATTTTATAACCCATCCAGTAAAAGAAATATCATCCTTTTTTTTCTCTTTATATTCCTTTATCAATGAACGTGCCTTGGTGACATCTATTTCAAGGAGAGCATGAACATTATGTTTCCTAGCGCCTTCTTTTAATAACAGTCTGATATTTCGCCGATTTTGGGAAAAAGGTCTTATGTCATAGTCTCCAATTCTATTCATTCAATCACAACAGGAACATAAATGATGGTATTTAAAAATTATTTTTAGGATGGTTTAAAGGATACAATAAATAAATATACAGAGGCATTTACTCACAAAAAGAGTGTGACCCTGCAATACTACACGGCCCTTGACAAAAGAGATTTGAAGAAAATCTAGGATAGGATTACCATGATGCTTTTCAAAGAATATATAATGGTGATTAGTGTACTTGTTTACTGTACCATTCGTTTTGCAAACTTCTGTGTTCCTTTTAGATCGTCTTCACTTGGCCGCCCTCTATTAAAAAAGATAAATTTCCCCTTGCAAAAGAATGTACCCTTAATAGTAGCTTCCTTGGTACGTAGAATTCTTTCCATTTCTGCTACCTCTTTTCCCTCCCCTGAACCCGAGGTACCAAACAATGCAACGTTTCTTGACCTAAAATCATTATCTCGTATAAATTTCGTCATAAGTTTTGCAGGTTTGCCACCATAGCATCCAGAGCCTAAAAAAACCAAAGCATTCTTATCCAGTTTTGTATCTTTCACATTCTCTGCTTCTACATCTAGTTCAGATGCTATTGCCTCAGCTACTTTTTTTGTATTCCCTTTTTTAGAGAAATAGATAACCTGAAATTTCATTTGAAAGATGAGGGATACTATTTATTAAAACAGGCAAAAAAGCATGGGATTAATGTCAGTTCATTTTTGGATATAGAGTTGCGAAGATATATCGCCTTTATAGAAGGAAAATATGGGAATAAATGTTCTTCAGAAGATTTAATAAACAATAATCATCTATCACCAGTGCGGGCCCGTAGCCTAGACTGGATAGGGCGACAGCCTCCTAAGCTGTAGATCAGGGGTTCGAAAAAACACCGGAAATCCCCTCGGGTCCGTAACTTTAATACCCAATTAATTAATCCATGACGATTATTTCCCTGGAAAAATAATAGTGAAAAAAATAATACACCGTGTCCTCCCCACCAAGACATAGAAATAGTAATCATTGCAGAAAGAGAATATAAGATATAAAAAAGAAGAGAAGACGAATAGTAATAAAAACAAAGGGTTGAGAAAAAAAATTCGCGAAAAAACATGTCCATACTAAGTTTTTTAGCAATAGGGATAATAATGGCTTGTCTAGCCTATGGTTTGAGAAAAAATGTCCAATTTTCTCAACTTATCGTTATCGCAAATTTTTTAATTTTCATTCTGACACTATTTTCCGAGAACAGCCAAATTCTCTATGATCTGGGATTCCGCGCTATTTATCTAGATGAACCCACCAAATTATACACCTTATTTACTTCCATGTTCATACACTTTGACATCGGACATATTCTGATGAATATGATTGTATTTTTATTGATTGGTCCAACCTTTGAATCACTCATCGGGAAAAAAAGATTTATTATTATCTATTTTGTAACCGGTATCTGTGCAACACTCTTGTTTTCACTATTTCACCTAAACGAAGCTATATTACTGGGTGGCGCGTCCGGTGCAATCTTTGGAATACTTGGTGCTTTTGCTGCATCCTATCCTCGGACACAAGTTTTTATCCCCTTATTTCTTTTTATTCGAATGCCGGTTATTTTTGCAGCTCTTCTTTTTGCAGGATTGGAAACACTCTATGTAGTATCAGGTATAACCCAGGGTGTGGCACATGAAGCCCACTTGGGTGGATTAGTGACAGGGATAGTCCTTGCTGCGCTTATGATTAGAAAAAAAAGTTCCCCAACTAGGAGTACAATTAATTTTGGGCATCTGGAGAGCTTAGTTGCCACTCAAAGAGGAAAAAAGATATTGGAAAGGGCAAAAGAAGCAGATGTGCTCGATGTTAGGGATGCCTGGTTATCTCTTTTGGCAAAGGATTTGACTTGCCCAAAATGTGGAAAAAAACTCCATTTCGACAAGGATATAATCTGTGATTGTGGCTACAAAGCACGCTATAGAAGATAATGATCCTGGTGACCGACTTGTTTTATGCACCAATAATTTTTTTACCAAATGGAGTAGTAACCCATCTCTGGTTGTTATCTCATGGGAAGATTTTAAATATTATCTGTTATTTTATAAAAAAATTATTGGAGAAATGATAGTATGGATTGGGGGATGAAAAATAGGATAGCAAGAATAATTAAACCTGATACGGGACATACGGTTATGTTGGCCGTTGACCATGGCTACTTCATGGGTCCAACCTCAGGACTGGAACAATTGGATAAAACAGTAAATCCTCTTCTTCCCTATGCCGATACATTAATGCTGACACGGGGGGCATTACGGAATTATATACCCCCTGACACCGATATACCCATTGTGCTCCGGGTATCGGGAGGGACCAGTATCATTGGTAACGAGCTTTTACATGAAGGCATAGTAGCATCCATGCTGGATGCTGTTCGTCTAAATGTCGCAGGTGTTGCCTTCTCTATTATGGTAGGAGCAAGCTTTGAAAGAGATACCCTTCTTGGTTTAACACGAGTTATTGATGAAGCTGAAAATTATGGGATACCTGTTCTTGCGGTCACTGCCGTGGGTAAAGACATGGTAAAGGATGCCCGATATTTAAGCTTGGCATCACGAATGGCTGCAGAGTTAGGAACACATATTGTGAAGACCTATTTTTGTAAAGGCTTTGAAAAAGTGGTTGAGACATGCCCAGTCCCTATTGTTATAGCTGGAGGAAAAAAAATGCCTGAAAAAGAAGCTCTCACGATGGCCTATGATGCTCTCCAAATGGGCGCTATTGGTGTGGATATGGGCCGTAACATTTTTCAATCCACATCACCCATATCCATGATAAAAGCCGTCCGTTCCATAGTTCATGAAGATGCCACTCCAGATGAAGCATATGAGATTTTTATCAGGGGAAACAAAAAAAAGCCGGTAAAAAAAGGTAGCTATTGCTGTAAAAAATAGTGTTTCATGTCATAAAAAAGTTTTTGTAGTCAGTGTTTATATCTCCACCAAGGGTTTACACCATGAAAAAAATTATTGCGTTTTTTATTACTCTTCTTTTTTTACCCCTTATCCATGCCGAGATGCCCAACAATACCAGCCTAATAATCAGTGATTATGGCGAGTATTGCCAGATAATGCTTCCTGATGAAATCGGTTCGTTATATTTATATAATGATGGCTCACCAATCCTTCCTTATAACACCAAAACATATGCATTTCCTCCAGGTACAGAAATAAAGGGGGTAACGGTGAAACCCAAAAATCTTGAAACAATTATTCTTCCAAAAAAAATTATTCCAACACCCCCGGTTTATTCCATAACCAATAAAAATATAGCTCTTCCTACTCAGGAAGGGGCCCTGTACACAAACGATAGCTTTTATCCCTCAACATATTCAATACATACCATGGGGATGGGGATATATGGAGAAAAAAGACAGCTGTTTTTATCAATTCATTTATTCCCCATTCAATATAATCCAGTACGAAACATGGTTCGCTATATCCCCGATTTTGATATCACGATAGACTATGAGCTTCCAAGCATAGTTACCCAGACAAATGATACCCATGGATTATTGATTATCACTCCTGAGGAATGGAAAGGAAAACTAGAAGGCCTAAAACAGGAGAAGGAGGGGATTGGTATGGATACATATATTGTGTCCCTTTCTGAAATATATGATAAAGAATATGTGTTTTTAGAAAACAAGGAGGACATAGCCAAAATTAAATATTTTATTAAGGATGCAATAGAAAAATGGGGTATCCAGTCTGTTATGTTGGTGGGGGATGCTGATGTCCTGCCTGTTCCCTATGTAAATACCACCATTGGATTGGTACCTTGTGATCTCTATTATGCCGATATCTATCAGAGTAATGGTTCATATTCATCCTGGGATAAGGACGAGGATGGATATTATGGGGAACGACATGACGATAAACCCGATGTCTATCCTGATGTGCATATTGCTAGACTTCCGGCGAGCACCGAACAAGAACTGCAAATCCTAGTTGATAAAATACAAATGTATGAAACCCCGCCCCTAAGATCAATACTGGTGGGGACAGAATTAGCGTGGGATACCCAAGAACCAGAGGGGGAATACATAAAAGAGGTAGTCAGCAACCAAAGCAATATGGAAAGCATTAAATTATATGAAACTGACTATTATCAGAGAGACCATACAGCAACGGCAACCACTATCAGTGACGCAATCAATGAAGGTGGACTTTTTGTCAATTTTGCAGCCCATGGATATCCCCATGGAATGGGATGGGAATCAGGGAGCTTTGGCAGCTCCAATGTTGATTCTCTAACAAATACCTATCTGCCCATTGTGTTCGCCTTGTCATGCTCAACAAATCAATTTGATGATACTGACTGCATCGGGGAAAAATTCCTTTTAAACTCAAACGGGGGAGCCATTGCCTATGCGGGAAGCAGCCGTATCGCCTATGTTTATTTAGGAAAGAGTGTCGAAAATGCGCTGAGTGGTTACCTTGACAAAGCATTTTTTAAGGCCTATTATGATGGAGGAAAGACCATAGGGGAACTTTTTACAACCGCTAAATTGGATTATCTAATTACCCATCCATTCTTCAATGCACATGATTATTTAACCCTCATTGAATATAACCTCCTGGGTGATCCCAGTTTATCCCTTCCTCCCATGCCCCTAACGTCCAGGGCTTCTATAAGCAAAGAAAACTCAAATGATGAGATAATCATCACAGCAAATATCACCGACACCAATATAGATATAACCGTTGATTTGTACTACCGTCAAAAAATATTCTATGGCGGAAGATGGACATATTACGAAAGTCGTGACAAAGAACCCTATACCTGGTACTTCCTCCCGGAAAACGAAGGAAATTACGAGTTCTATACACAACTTAAAACGAGTAATTACACTGAAAAACCACCCAGTATCCGTGATACATCCTGTATCTTTGATTTCACACCCCCCTCTGTAGAGATACAGCAACCAAAAAAGGGAGAGATCTATATCTTTAACAGACGGGTGGCCGTAACCAACTGGATAGATTGTGCAATCGTCATGGGAAAAATCCAGGTGGAAGTGGACGGGGATATTGCCCAGGCACACTTCTATTTAGATGACAAACTGGTCCATGTGGACGAAACAGCACCCTTTTATTGGACAGAAAACCGGCCGCCTGGTGGCTTGCACACCATCAAGGTCATTGGATATGACGCAGCGGGAAATAACGCAGAAGCAACAACAAAAATCTTCGGCTTGAGCACACAAATATTTTCTTAGAGTCAATCAGTGAGTACTCTCTCATTTTTGATTTAGTCTAGTATATATTGAGAAATAAAGTTTAAAAGTTGAGAGCACTTGTTCACCTCATGCGTGTAGCGATGTATTATGGAAACAATGACATCCGTATCGAGGAACAACCTATTCCACAGATTAAAGACACTGAGGTATTAGTGAAAATCTATGCCAGTGGGATCTGTGGAAGTGATGTAATGGAATGGTACCGCATCGATAAAGTTCCTCTTGTTTTGGGCCATGAAATTGGTGGCGAGATTGAGAAAGTTGGGGCAAAAATAAAAAAATATCATGTGGGCGACAGAGTCTCTGCATCCCATCATGTACCCTGTAATACCTGTTATTACTGTCTTCATGGACATCATACAACCTGTGGCACCCTTAGGTCAACAAATTTTGATCCCGGCGGTTTTTCAGAATATGTACGTCTGCCACCCATTAATGTTGACCGAGGTATCTATCCTCTTCCCGACAGTGTTTCTTTGGAGCAAGCAACCTTTATTGAACCCCTTGCCTGTGCTCTCCGGGCTCAACAAAAAGCAAAGATAAAGGCAGGTCAAAGTGTATTGGTGATGGGGAGTGGTATTGCAGGATTGCTGCATATACAACTTGCCCGTACATTGGGGGCAACACATGTCATGGCAACCGATATTGATGAGTATCGCTTAAAGATGGCTAAAAAGTTTGGTGCTGATGAGGTATGGCATGCCCAGGAGGATATACCTCACAAAATCCGGGAGGTAAATAACGGGAGAGGAGCTGATTTGATTATAACATGTACGGGAGCGGTACCAGCGATCATGCAGGCTTTACACTCCGTTGAACGAGGAGGAACTGTCCTGTTTTTTGCACCTACGGATAAGGGTGTAACAATACCCCTGTCAGTGAATGATGTTTTTTGGCGTAATGATGTAACCTTTACCACTTCATATGCAGGAAGCCCGGCTGATCATATGACAGCTCTTGATGTAATCCACAGTGGCGCAGTGAATGTCAAGGATATGATAACCCATAGATTTGGTTTAGAGAGGGTAGAGAAGGGTTTTCATCTTGTTGCTCAAGGACGAAAATCTATCAAGGTGATTATTGAGCCCCAGAAAAAAGCATGATGACTTGATGACCCCCCTGGATTATTATCCAAAAAAAGGGTATTGTTTATTAGGGGAACATTTTTCGAAGGTGATAATAGGTAATGTTTAATATATGTAGCTTTAACGAGGAAAATAAATAGATTATTTACAACAAAAAAAAAAATCCCTCCGTCATATGTCACTATTTTTTTATTGGTGTGGTTCTGGATTTTATCACACACTATAAAAGCTATTAGGGAATGACAGAGATAATGAATAAGAATCCTTTACGATTTGAAGAAGAAAATTGGAGGGATTTGGATGAACTAAAAAAAGAGGAAACAATTATTTCTCTGATCATCAGTCCTTTGGAGGAGCATGGACCCCATTTACCCGTGGGCACTGATATTTTTATATCAAAAATGGTGGCAGAACAAGTAACAAAAAATCTTCAGAAAGATCTGCCGAATGTACGGTGTCTTGTCTTGCCCATAATCCCCATTGGGGTAGCAAAACCAACAGCTGATTTCCCGGGGACCATTTCGGTACAAAAAAAAACCGTTAGAAATGTTCTCTTTGATATCTCTAGATCATTGGGCCAGCAGGGTTTCAAGTATCTAATCATATGGACATTTCATATGGATTTTAAGCACTTAAAGGCAATAACCCAGGCAATACAAAAGGCGCAGAGGGGAAACAAAATTCGGATGTGTGAACCTCTTTCCCGTTTCTTTTATACACAGGACAAACAAGAGATTACTCATGCTGGCGAACAAGAAACATCATATATTCTCCGTTATCATCCTCAGTTGTTGGATGAAAAATATCACTATCTTTCCCCGGTGGTACCCAGTAATTTTGAGACCATTAAGACAGCATATAAGACAATTAAGGAACTGGGAGCTACCCAGGGGTATATTGGAAACCCAGCGGATGCTTCCGAACACATGGGGGATAAATTGATAGCTGATGCCTCTAGGTATTGTACCAGGTATGTGAAGGATTGGTACATGGGAAAATCGGTCCCAGAGTTACCCAAAAAGATTCAACGGATACTGAAATTTTGTTAGAAGGCATAGTCTCTTTTATAATATCTTTGATATGAAAGATTGATACCGGGTAACACAAAAAGAGAGGGTAAACTTGTGGCCATGGTGATGTTCCCCCAGATTCTTTTAATAAGTTTAAGGGGGGAATAAAAATTTTTGGCTACATGGCGTGCTCCTTCATAGAGCTCTTTTTCGGTCATGTTTTTGGGCTTAAACACCACATCTACTTGGTTATAGCGTGACCAGTCCTTGTTAAGAAGCCTGTCGTGTTGTACGAATTGTTCATAGATTGGTGTCCCCGGGTAGGGTGTTAATATGTTAATCTCTGCAGCATCAATACCCCAATCTTGGAGGGCTTGAAGGGTGCTATCAAAAATATCTGGGCCATCGTGATCTAGACCAAAGATGATCCCCCCCTGGACACCCATTCCATATTTCTGTACTTTTTGTACTGTATTTTTGAATTCTTCCACTTTGTTACAGTTTTTTGCAACATCTTTAAGGCTTTTTTGTGATACTGATTCAAAACCCACAAACCAGGCGATGCATCCTGCATCCACAGCTAATTTGAGTAATTCTTCATCTTTGGCAAGGATGTTGGCATTGGCATTGGCAACCCATCCCTTGTGTAATTTTTTCATTTGCTTTAACAGAGATTTTGTATAAGTGGGGTTTATGGTTAAACTGGGATCATGAAAAAGAAAAACTTTGTTGGGCATTGCCTTGATTTCTTCAATAACATTCTCAACAGGGCGATAGCGTACCGTTCGTCCCCCAAAAAAATTTGTAATGGCGCAAAATTCACAACCATGCGGACATCCCCGCGTGGATTGGATACCCCCCAGGATGGGCATGTGTTTAATAAGGTCCCGCCTCAAGGGACGTATTTTTTCTGCTTCTATCAAGGCATCAGCTTTATAGAATTTTTTTAATTTCCCCTTCTTGTAATCCATTAATAGTTGAGGCCAGCTCAGTTCTGCTTCACCAATAACAATACTATCGGCATGCTGTATCGCTTCCTGGGGCAACGCCGAGGGATGATATCCGCCAAGGACTACCTTTACTCCTTTTTCTCGAAACCTATCAGCAATAGCATAAACACGAGGAGCTGTCATGGTATAGGAGGTGATGCCTACCAAATCAACGGGTTTATCAAAATCAATATTTTCATAATTTTCATTGATAAGCTCCACGGAATGCTCCCGGGGTGTCATTCCAGCAAGGTGAGGGAGCGTTATTTGCGGATAGCCAAAGATTATGGAGCCCCAGGAACCCCGGTCACTCCGGGTGGTGACGCCATGCTCAATGCGAGGGAATATCAAACTTATGTCCATCTTCAGTAATGTTGCATGGATGGTTTCTTATATATTTTTTTCTGAGACATCCCTTTTGACCAATAAGAGAGCCTCGGTAAAGGAAAATATGCGGAACATATGATGCTTCACTCGGTGTTTTACAACAAAAATATCACGAGGGATGGGGGTGTGTTTGCCATATCGTGTCTGTCTGTAGATGATTTTTGTATTCGGGTCTGCAGAGATTGCAATATGGCGTAATACTTTCTCAATGGGTTCTACACCCAGGGAAATAATGATGACCCCGAAATTTCGTACAGGATAGGCCATACCATCACCTGTCTTGATATGTACATGTTTTTGCATGTGAACCTGTTTTACATAACATATCGCTTTTTTCACTGCATCAGGATCATTATCTACAGCGATCACCTTCGCCTCTGTAAGACGAGCAAGGGTAACAGCCGTATTGGGGATTGCACCACATCCGATATGCAAAACAGAGGTGGAAGACGAAATGCGCGCCATGGATGATTCATCCCTGATCATATGCTGATAATACCCTGTGTATAAATCTGCAAATTGTGTTACCCGGGTAAGAGCACTTTCAGCGAGTCTAAACGCACAATCAACAACGTTTTTTATTTTCAGCATTCCTAAACCTGGTTATACAAACAAAAAATATATATGTATTTTTTCCAAGAGAAAAAAAGGAGGAGAACACTAGATTAATGATATCATTTTGGTATCTCAAAAAAA